>Ga0194037_1000360_pt1 | contig 35972 bp, 33 predicted proteins | sample JunL306m_MetaG_FD_148653 | JGI IMG/M metagenome (GOLD analysis project Ga0194037, IMG submission 148653) | Anoxic zone freshwater microbial communities from boreal shield lake in IISD Experimental Lakes Area, Ontario, Canada - Jun2016-L304-6m | ecosystem: Environmental > Aquatic > Freshwater >... | reverse complement strand
ACCAGACAATCGGCGGCTTCGTCGGCACAGTGGTTAAGACCACTGACGAATTCGTGACACTTCGCAGTTCTAGCGGCACTGAACTCGACTTCATCCCAACGGCAATTGCCCGTCGCTTCGACCCAGCGCCAGTTGTTGAGTCTTCTGACGAGACAGAAGGCGACAAGTAGTAATGGCTTCACAAGTTGGATCAAAGAGGTCAATGATTGTCAGTTTGACCCTCGCGATTGTTATTTCGTTCGGTTCATTGATTGCCACTCTCAGCCTCGGTTGGGGACCAAAGCTGGGACTTGACCTCGCAGGTGGTCTGTCAGTTGTCTACAAACCTTCTACTCCGGCAACATTGGCTGAGATGCAAGAGGTCGTGACCGTGCTCTCAAACCGTGTTAACGGTCTTGGAGTTTCCGGTGCCACAGTAAATCTCCAAGGAACAAATGTTGTTGTCAGTATTCCGGGAGTCAGTGATGCCCGTTCGGTGCTTGCTGCCGTTGGACAAACTGCTCAGTTGTTGTTCCGTCCTGTCCTTGCTTCTGTAGGAACTGCAAAGAAGCTTATTGACATTGGCACAACTCAGATTCCGACTCCAACTGGAAAGTACCTCATGAGTGCAGCGAACCTCAATGTTCAGCAAGCTCCAAACACTGCTGCCGGTTTTATTGCCAACACACTCGCTCCGGATCCGATGTACGCACGAGTTGCGAACACTTCTCCGGCAAATGACAATCCATCAGCAAATGTCATCCTTCCAGTACTTGGCGGAGGCGGAGCTCGCTATGTGCTCGGGCCAGCGCAGCTAACCGGAACGGCAATTAAAAAAGCATTCGCTCAGCAAGATCAGTCCGGTGCCTGGGTTGTTAGCTACACATTGACGTCTACCGGTTCACCACAGTGGGACCAAGTTGCGCAACAAAACTTTCACCAACTTGTCGCAATTGAACTCGACGGAGTAATTCAGTCGGCTCCAATTATCCAACCAACGCAGGCAACATTCTCAAGCTTTGGTGGCTCAGGGCAAATTTCTGGATCGTTCACACAAACCAGCGCGAAGAACTTGGCTTTGGCAATGAACTTCGGTGCTCTGCCTGTACGCCTAGTTCCACTCTCCACACAGACCGTGTCGCCAACTCTTGGTCACAACGCACTGGTCGCTGGACTCGGTGCTGGACTTGTCGGACTTGCACTTGTGCTTCTGTACACAATCCTCTACTACCGTGCGCTAGGTCTCGTAATCATTCTTGGTCTTGCAGTTACCGCTGCACTGCTGTGGGCGATTATCTCTGCATTGGCACACACAGCATTTGCTCCAAGCTTCAATCTGGCGGGTGTTACCGGATTAATTGTTTCGATTGGTATCACGGTTGACAGTTACATCGTTTATTTCGAGCGACTGAAAGATGAAGCTCGAGCGGGCAGATCCGTACGTTCATCAGTTGACCGTGGATTCAGATCTGCTTGGAGAACTGTTCTTGCCGCCGACACTGTGAGTCTTCTCGCCGCAGTGTTGCTATATCTAATTGCGGTTGGAGACGTTCGCGGTTTCGCATTCTTCCTCGGACTTTCAACGCTTCTTGACATCGTGATCACGTGGTACTTCACTCGACCACTGGTAGTACTCCTAGGACGACGTGGATCAAGTTCTACTTCAGCTCTTTCAATGGCTGCCGGACTTCAATCTGGAGATAATGACAATGAGTAACGAAACAAAGACACCGGGACGTTTTGGTCGTCTCTACCGAGGACTGACAACGGTTGACTTCGTTGGTCGAAAGAAACTCTGGTTCACCATCTCAATCGCTGTAATCATTTTTGGTCTTGGTTCACTTGGCGTTCGTGGATTCAACCTCGGTATTGAATTCAAGGGTGGAACCACCTGGGAAGTTCTCGCAAAGCACTCATCGGTTGCGCAGATGACAAGTGCAGTTGAAAAGGTTGGTATCAAGTCTCCGACTGTGCAAAAGCTTGGAAGCTCAACGTACCAAGTATCGGCAGACATCAATTCACTTTCCCAAGATCAGCAAGTAACTGTTACTAACAATGTTGCCCAAGCCATGGCGACCACTGCAGGAGTTAGCTTCAACCAAGTTTCTACAAGCAGTATTGGACCAACATGGGGAAGTGGCATCACCAAGCGCGCTCTTGAAGCACTCATTGTGTTTTTCATTGCGGTAGTTGGTTACATCTCAGTTCGCTTTGAGCCAAAGATGGCATTCGCTGCATTTGTGGCAATGGTGCACGACCTTCTCATTACGGTGGGCGTCTATTCACTACTTGGATTTCAGATCACACCAGACACCGTCATTGCAATCTTGACAATTCTTGGTTACTCGCTCTACGACACCGTGGTTGTATTTGACCGAGTCAGAGACAACACATCGGGCGTTCTAAAGTCCGGTGACATGTCCTATGGAGAGATGGTCAACCTCTCGATGAACCAAACATTGGCTCGTTCAATCAACACATCTCTGGTGGCGATTCTTCCAGTTCTTTCTGTTTTGGTTGTCGGTGCCTACATCCTTGGAGCAACAACGCTTCAGAACTATGGATTGGCTCTCTTCGTTGGACTGCTTAGTGGTGCGTACTCGTCAATCTTTATTGCCAGTCCGTTGCTGGCTCTGATGAAGGAACGCGAACCACGATTCAAAGACCTCGCCAAGCGAGCCAGTGATCGTCAAGAGCGTTTGACATTGACTCCAGCTGCTGCAGCACGACTCGGTTCTGATGGAGCACAACGTCAATCACGTTCTAGTTCTACTGCTTCGGGAATTGCACCTCGTGCCAGAAAGCAAAAGCGCCGTTAAAGCACCGGTAGGCTGGATGTATGGTCAGCCTCTCAACTCGTCCGTCAGCTAATTCTGAGCTAACGGCCTCAATTGAGCGTCTAATTCGGCGTTTTAGCGAACACCACCAAAATGGTGATGTCTCGCTCATTCGTCGTGCCGGCCTTGCTGCAATTAATGCTCATGAAGGGCAGCTACGTCGAACCGGCGAGCCTTACGTAACGCATCCAATCGCGGTGGCCGAGATCATTGCTGACCTTGGACTCGATGAGCCCACAATCGCCGCTGCCCTGCTGCACGACGCTGTAGAAGACACCGTTGTGACTACGAAGTGGCTGTCTGAAGAGTTTGGCGAACAGGTCGCGTCAATCGTCGATGGTGTCACCAAACTTGACCGTTTGGAGTTTGATTCTAAAGAAGCACAGCAAGCCGCAACCATTCGAAAGATGTTCATTGCCATGGCCCAAGACTGGAGAGTCTTGGTCATCAAACTTGCGGACCGACTTCACAACATGAGAACTATCTCGGTGATGCCTATGAACCGCCAACAAGCTATTGCGCAAGAGACAATGGACGTCTACGCACCCCTTGCTCACCGACTCGGTGTGCAACAGGTTAAATCGCAATTAGAAGACCTCTGTTTCGCAACGTTGCATCCGAAGCGTTACGCGGAAATTGAACAAATGGTCGCAGCTCGCCAGCCGGAGCGTGAGGCCTATCTAACTGACGTAATGACTGCACTTGGTGACAAGCTGAGTTCATTCTCTATTGAAGCCGATGTCCGTGGTCGCCCAAAGCATCTCTGGAGCATTTACGAAAAGATGGTCGTAGGTGGAAAAGAATTTGATGAAATCTTCGACCTCGTAGGGATGCGAATCATTGTCGAAGACGAGCGCGATTGTTGGGCAGTGCTTGGAGCAATCCACTCACTCTGGTCTCCAGTTCCGGGCCGCTTTAAGGATTACATCAACTCTCCTAAGTTCAACCTCTACCAGTCGCTTCACACCACGGTTATCGGGCCAAGGTCTAAGTCTGTGGAAGTTCAAATTCGAACATCTGAAATGCACCGTCGTGCTGAATTTGGTATCGCTGCTCACTGGGGCTACAAAGAGGGCGCAACACAAAAAGAAATTGCTTGGATGCAACGCCTTTCTGACGTGGAAGAAGAAGAGACCGATCCGATTGCCTTCCTCGAGGCGTTAAAGCTCGACCTCGAACACGATGAGGTGTATGTCTTCACACCGAAGGGACGGGTTATTGCACTCGTTGAAGGAGCAACCCCGGTTGACTTTGCCTACGCCGTGCACACCGAAGTAGGTCACAAATGCGTTGGCGCAAAAGTCAATGGGCGACTGGTTCCACTCGACACCCCACTTCGATCAGCTGACGTTATTGAAATCGTCACCAGCAAGCAAGATGGATCTGGCCCCTCAAGGGACTGGCTCAACATTGCGAAATCATCGAGAGCTAAATCAAAGATTCGCCAGTGGTTCCAGCGCGAACGACGAGAAGACGCCATTGAAGGTGGAAGAGAAGTGCTCACCAAGGCGCTGCGCCGCGAAGGGTTACCTATCGCCACAACATTCTCTTCAAAGGCACTTGATGCTGTAGTTAATGCACTCAACCTTGAGGATCAAGATGCACTGATGATGGCAATTGATAGTGGCCAAATTTCTGGCCTTGCTGTGGTGCAGAGGCTCTCGCGCGAGTTACAAGGTGGCGAGGGAGAACAGCTTCCTACAACTGTTTCTCGCATTCCAAAGACGGGGCGAACCAACCGTCGCGGAGCTGGCGTATACGTGGAAGGTCTCGACGACGTAATGATTCACCTGGCGAGGTGCTGTTCACCAGTTCCAGGTGACCAGATCATGGGATTCATTACCCAGGGACGCGGAGTGTCAGTGCATCGTAGCGACTGCTCTAATGCAGTGGCATTGGCACAACGCCTCGGTGAGCGAATCATTGAAGTTGAATGGGATGGCTCAACCGGAGGACATTTCCGCGCGGTACTTGAAATCATGGCCTTTGACCGGACGCGCTTGCTTCTTGATGTATCGAGCGTGATTGCTGAGTACCACCTCAGCATTATCTCCAGTAGTTCAAGTACTTCAGGGTCTCGAATCGTTCGAATTATCTTCGATGTTGAACTCGCAGATCCAACACACCTAAGTAGTCTTCTTGCAGCACTTAAAAACGTCGACGGCGTTTTTGACGCTTTCCGCCAACTACCAGGTCAGAACAAGAACTCATGAGCGAATTTCAAGCACCCATAGGAACACACGATGTCATTGGGCCTCAGTCCTATGAATGGGAAGGCCTTATTGGCACTTTCGCAGAATTTGCCCACCGATTCGGATTCTCATTAGTAATTTCACCAATGTTTGAAGACATTGGAGTATTCAACCGTGGCATTGGTGAAAACAGCGATGTAGCGAAGAAAGAAATGTACGTCTTCACTGACCGCGGTGAGCGGACGTATGCACTTCGCCCAGAGGGCACTGCATCAGTTGTCCGTGCTTTTGTTCAACACAACCCGACGACTCCTTGGAAAGCTTGGTACGCAACACCAGCTTTTCGCTATGAACGTCCACAAGCTGGTCGCTACCGCCAACACCACCAAGTTGGTGTTGAAGTCCTTGGTTCTGATGACCCTGCTGTTGACGTTGAGGTAATTACCCTGGCGTGGCGCTTCTACGAAGCAATCGGTCTTAAGAGAATTCGCCTCCTTATTAATTCAATGGGTCACGACGAATGCCGCGGCGCATACGTTGAACTTCTAAAGGCGCACTTGAAGTCAAATGTCGCATCACTTTGTGACGAGCACCAAAAGGTGTGGGAGCTGAATCCACTTCGCGTTCTTGACTGCAAGAAAACTCCATGCATCGAAGTTACGAGCAAAGGCCCGATGTTGCCCGACTATGTCTGTGCCGACTGCAGTGCGCATTTTGCAAAAGTTGTTGCTGGACTCACTTCGCTTGGAATTACACCAGAGCTGAATCCGCGACTCGTTCGCGGTTTTGATTACTACACCAGAACAACGTTTGAATTTGTTGCCGATTCGCTAGATGGCGCACAAAACGCTATTGGTGGGGGAGGTCGCTACGACAAGCTCGCTGAAGAGCTCGGTGGAAAGCCAACAAGTGGAATCGGCTTTGGATCCGGTATCGAGCGCCTACTTCTGACAAGAGAGGCTGAAGGTATTTCATCCGCACTCGTTGACCGCTCGGTTGACGTGTTTGTAATCGACACCACTGAAGACGACCTCGCAACATCGCTCTGTGATGAACTTCGTCGACATGGGCTCAGCGTTGAGCGCGCCTTTGATGGACGATCAATGAAGTCTCAAATGAAACTCGCTGATAAATCAGGAGCCCGCTTCGCACTTCTGATCGGTCCCCAAGAACAGGCTGCTGGTCAGGTTACGATTAGAGACCTACGTAGCGCGGATCACGAGCAGGCACAGAGCCAGGTTTCTCGAGATTCTGTGACTACAGCAATTTTTAATCTAATAACGAAGTGAAGTGACAATGTCAAAGAATTATGAAGCCACCAGCATGCGTGACATGCTCTGCGGATCAGTTAACGCTGAGCACATTGGTCAGAAACTGAGCTTCTGCGGCTGGGTTGCTAAGCGCCGCGAACACGGTGAGCACCTCGCGTTCGTTGACCTTCGTGACCGCTCTGGACTTCTCCAGGTAGTAGTTGACGGCAAAGTAGATGTGCGCTCTGAATACGTAATTCGTGTTACTGGCACAGTTACAAAGCGTCCAGATGGCACCATCAATGACAAGCTCGCTACCGGAGAAATTGAACTGACTGACTGCACCGTCGAAATACTCTCTGCGGCAGAACCACCACCATTCCAACTCGATGAGCGCGTTGACATTGACGAGCAAGTTCGCCTTAAATACCGCTACCTTGATATTCGTCGCGAAAAAATGCAACGAAACCTTCGTCTTCGTGCGGCTGTTAACGCATCACTTCGAAGTTCAATGGAAGCACAGGGTTTCTGTGAAGTTGAAACCCCACTGCTTTGGGCACCGACTCCAGAAGGCGCACGCGAATTTGTGGTCCCTTCGCGTCTGCACCCAGGTGACTTCTACGTTCTTCCTCAGAGTCCACAAATCGCTAAGCAACTTCTCATGGTTGGTGGCTTTGATCGTTATTACCAAATCGCACGTTGTCTTCGTGACGAAGACCTTCGTGCTGACCGCCAGTTTGAATTCGTACAACTAGACCTTGAAGCCAGCTTCGTAACACAAGAAGATATTTTGGCCTTCGTTTCTGAAGCAGTTCTTAATGCAGCTGAAGTCGCTACTGGAACTCGCCCCGGCCCCATTGGCTCAATGACGTGGCACCAAGCACTTGATGAATACGGAACAGACAAGCCAGACCTGCGCTTCGGCATGGTTCTCCAAGACCTCTCCGAGGTCTTCGCAACAACTGAGGTGAAGGCCTTCTCAGCTCCGACTGTTAAAGCACTTCGTGTTCCTGGCGGCGCTGAATTCTCTCGTGCAAAGCTTGATCAACTGACTGAGCAAGCAAAAGAACTTGGCGCGAAGGGTCTCGCTTGGTTCCGCATCACTTCAGACGGTGTGGATTCTCCACTAGCAAAGTTCCTCAACGAAACTGAGATCGCAGCAATTGCAGCAGTTGACGGCGCGCAAGTGGGAGACATTGTTTTCTGCGTTGCTGATGACTACGCGCAGGCCTGCAAGGTTCTTGGAGCACTTCGTGTAACGCTCGGTGCTCCGCCAGTCAGTGAAGGACCACATCACTACGTTTGGATTACAGACTTCCCGATGTTTGAAGGCCTTGATGAAGATGGCAATCCGATTGCGGCTCACCACCCTTTCACGATGCCTAACCCTGAAGACATTCACCTCATGAAGAGCGACCCACTTAAGGTTCGAGCTCGTTGCTACGACCTCGTTCTTAATGGTTGGGAACTCGGTAGTGGATCAGTTCGTATTAGCGATGCCGCAATCCAGGCAGAAGTTTTCACATCTCTAGGAATTAGTGACGAAGAGGCAGAAAGTCGATTCGGATTCTTGATGGGAGCTTTCAAGTACGGTGCACCGCCACACGCCGGTTTCGCTTTTGGAATCGACCGCTTGGTGGCGATCTTCGCGGGTGAAGAAAACATTCGTGAAGTGATTGCTTATCCAAAAACTCAGTCAGGCTCTGATCTCATGACTGGAGCGCCAAAGAACATCACTGAGCGTCAGCTTCGTGACCTCAGAATCAAACCAGTTCTTAAGGGTTAATCACGTCACTCTTTGATGACGCCGTGGCTCAACGCCTGAAACAAGCAGCACCCCTCGCCGAACTTCTCCGCCCTAGAACGCTTGACGAAGTGGTTGGACAATCGCATCTTGTGGGACCAGACGGACCGCTTCGTAGCTTCGTTGGTGCACAACAACTCACCTCAATGATCCTTTGGGGGCCAGCAGGTACGGGAAAGACAACCTTGGCTCGCATTCTCGCAACGTCGGCGGGTTACGCAACAGAAAGTCTTTCCGCGGTCACCGGTGGCGTGAAAGATGTGCGTGAAGCACTCAGTCGTGCCCATGAGCGTCTCGGAGAACGTGGGCAAAAGACAGTTTTGTTCATTGATGAGGTTCATCGGTTCAACAAGTCTCAGCAAGACTTGCTGCTGCCTGCGACCGAGTCCGGTGAGATTGTTCTGATTGGCGCTACAACTGAGAACCCTTACTTCGAAGTGAACGCTGCGCTCATGAGTCGCTGCACGCTGTGGCGACTAAAGCCACTGAGCGAAGACGAACTGCTCACTCTTGCTCGAAGAGGACTGGAGCTTCGAAATGCATCAGCGACTGATGAAGCGCTGAGCGCAGTTACCTCATCTGCCGACGGTGACGCCAGGGGAGCGCTAACGACGCTCGACACTGCAATTATTTTGGCGCATGCTCAATCAGGTGTTGGAACAGAGGTCACTGTTGAACACATTGCGCAGGCTCGTGACGGAAGGCTGTACCACCAGTCTGCAGATACGCACTACGACCAAGTGAGTGCCTTCATTAAATCAGTCAGAGGCTCTGACCCTGATGCAGCGCTTTATTGGTTAGTCACGCTTCTCGAGTCCGGTGAGAGCGCGAGATTCCTTGCTCGGCGACTTGTCATACTGGCGAGTGAAGACATTGGACTGGCTGATCCAATGGGTCTCCTTGTCGCAGAGTCTGCGGCACGAGCAGTTGAGTTTGTTGGGCTTCCAGAAGCTCGTCTCACCCTTGCTCATGCGACCATAACGCTGGCCCTGCTCCCCAAGAGCAATGCAGTCACCCGTGCACTTGGTGCAGTTACCCAGGCAGTGCAGGCGGGCGGAGTTATTGAAGTTCCAGACCATCTAAGAGATGGGCACTACCGCGGAGCCAGTGAGCTTGGCTTTGGCAACAACTACCGGTATCCACATGATTTTGATAATGGTTGGGTTGACCAGCAGTATCTACCCGATGGTCAAAAGGGTTCGCGATTCTTCGAGCCCTCGTTCTACGGACGAGAACAGGCACTTGTTGAGCAGTGGCGTCGTAGGACTGGCCAAACAGACACAGATGGCACTTCAACGCCGGTAGAGTAAAAGCCGTGGAAGCAGCTCAACTCCGGTCTATTTTTCTTAACTACTTTGCTGAAAACGGGCATACGATCGTCCCTTCAGCAAGCCTGATTCCTCACGACCAGTCGCTCCTTTTCACCGTTGCGGGAATGGTTCCGTTCAAGCCTTACTTCACCGAAGAAGAAACTGCGCCTTACAACCGTGCTGTATCAATTCAAAAATGCTTTCGAACTGGAGACATTGATCAGATTGGAACCACCCAGCGACACTTGACGTTCTTTGAAATGATGGGCAACTTCTCATTTGGTGACTACTTCAAAGAAGGAGCCATCAAATACGCCTGGGGTCTCATCACTGAGGGATTTGGTCTCGATCCAGACAAACTTTGGATAACTGTTCACCACTCTGACGATCAAGCCGCAGAGATGTGGCATGACCTAATTGGAATTCGCCCAGAAAGAATTCAGCGTCTTGGCGAAGACAATTTCTGGGCCATGGGCGACAGCGGACCATGTGGGCCATGTTCTGAAATCTTCTACGACAAGGGTCCCGCTTCCGGTGCTGACGGTGGTCCGGAATTCGGCGGCGAAGACCGCTTTATTGAATTTTGGAATCTCGTCTTCATGCAATTCGAAAAAGGTCCAAACGAATCGTTTGTAGATCTTCCAAAAAAGAACATCGATACTGGTGCTGGCTTTGAGCGAGTGCTTTCAATTCTGAATGGTGTTGAATCAGTATTCGCCACCGACCTCTTTGCTCCACTTATCGAAACAGCTTCACGTGCGGTAAATGCCCCGCTCGGTCGTGATGAAAACACTGACATTGCAATTCGACGCATTGCAGAGCACGGCCGCGCAATGAGCATCCTGGTTTCTGATGGAGTTCTTCCTTCAAACGAAGGACGAGGCTACGTTCTTCGTCGTATTATTCGACGCGCAATCCTTGCCGCACGACGTGCTGGCTCCGATGCACCGCTCACCGCACAGCTCGTTGATGCAACGATTGAAAAAATGGGTGGCGCTTATCCAATCCTCGTGAAAGACCGTGACCTCATTGTTTCCATCCTCGAGCGTGAAGAAGCTGGATTCTCTCGAACGCTGAAGGCGGGAATGACACTCCTTGAAGAGGAGCGCAACAAGGTCACTAAGTCGGGTTCATTAATTTTCCCAGGAGACATGGCTTTCAAGCTCCACGACACGCACGGATTCCCAATTGAGCTCACCGATGAGATTGTTGCTGAATCTGGTCTTAGCGTTGAGCGCGATGCATTCGATGCAGCGATGACCGAGCAGAAAGAACGAGCTCGCTCTAAGGCCAAGGCACTTAACCTCGCTGATGAGTCACAGTACAAGGACCTTATTGAAAACCATGGTGCTACGAACTTCGTAGGCCGTGACGTTGAGCGCTACAGCATTGAAACTTCGGTAGTTGCGATTCTTTCGGGCGCTGATGGAACGAGCGAACTCTTCTTGGAGAACTCACCTTTCTACGCAGAATCAGGTGGTCAGGTCGGAGACATGGGAACGGTCGTAACTGAGTCTGGACGCTTCGAAGTCATGGACACTCAGAATGTTGCTGGTGGGCTATTCGCACACCGAGGAAAGCTCACAGGTGAGATTCTTCCGGGTCAGGTTTGCATTGCAACGATTGCGCCAGAACGCCGTGAAGCTGTTCGTCGCAATCACACTGCCACACACCTTCTACATGCGGGACTTCGCACTGTGCTGGGTGACCATGTTCGCCAACAAGGCTCTTACGTAGGGCCAGATCGTCTTCGCTTCGACTTCGCACATGGTTCGGGTCTTGCCCACGAAGAAATGGCGCAAGTGCTAACGCTCGCGAACGGTGACATTGTTGAAAACGACGCCGTCGAGACGATTCAGACTTCAAAGAAGGAAGCTGAAACGATGGGCGCAATTGCGTTCTTTGGTGACAAATACGGCGACCAAGTGCGTGTGGTTCGTGCCGGTGTGCACAGCCTTGAGTTCTGTGGTGGAACTCATGTTGACAGCCTTGGTTCGATTGGTCAAATTCAAGTAGTCAGTGAAGCCTCAATTGGTTCTGGAACACGCCGTATTGAAGCGGTGAGTGGACTCGGTGCATATCGCAGAAGTCAAGAGATGGAAAGTGCTCTCGGTGCAGTTGCCACACTTCTTAAGACATCACTAGACGATGTTGTCCCAGCACTTGAGAGAGTGTTTGAGCGACAAAAAGAAGTTGAAAAAGAAATGTCTTCACTTCGCCAGTCGCAACTTTCTGCATTCGCAGAACAACTTCACAATGAATCAGACACGCCAGTTCTGGTGGCACGAGTGGATGGTTTTCCAGGAGATCAGCTTCGAACTTTGGCCCAGGATCTACAGCGCCGAGGTCGCAGAGCGGTTGTGATTGCTGGTGCGTTCGAAGACAAGGTCTCTATTGTCGTTGCGAGCGATGAATCACTTGACGCGCAGGTAACTGTGAAAGAACTCGCAAAATTTGTAAATGGTGGCGGTGGAGGATCTGCACGCTTAGCGCTTGCTGGCGGCAAAGATGCCTCGGGCATTGACAAAGTGCTCGCTGCGGCAAAAGCTCTTTAGGGATCATGAGTCGAATACTCGGCATCGATCCGGGCACTCGCCGATGCGGCGTTGCCATCACAGACTCGGCTCAGACAATGGCCTTCCCGCGGCCGGCGTTGGACGCTGGGGAATTATTCATCAAAAAACTCACAGAGTTAATCGAAGAAGAGTTCGTCGGGTCAATTGTTATCGGTCGGCCCATCTCACTCTCAGGAAATGAGACGCAAAGCACAGAAGTAGCCGATCTGCTTTTTGAGGCTATAAAAGTCGCTTTTCCAGCCTTTTTGGTAGTTCAGTGGGATGAACGCTTGACCACCCTAGAGGCTCAAAAATCGCTTTCTGGGGCCGGTATGAAGGCAAAGAACCATAGAGAGCACATAGATAGCGCCGCCGCGGTAATCATGCTGCAAAACTACATAGATGCGCTTCCTTCTGCTTAGGCCTGTCAAGAGGGCAATACAGGCGCTCCTAGCTATCGGAGTCATCTCAATAGCTTGGTTCATGCTGCAATTGAACCCCATCGGGGGAGGCGGCAAGGAAGTTGTTTTTACGGTTCATCCCGGAGATTCGATTTCTCAAATTGCATCTGAAATGCAAGCAGTCGGAATTATTCACTCAACTTTCGCGTTTCGTATAGACAGTGCACTTTTTGGAGCACCAGTCGTTCGTGCGGGAAGTTATGAAATTCCCCAGAACTCTTCGTTCGGCTTCGTAAAGTCGATCATCGGAAATGCGCCAAACGTCAAGGTTGTGAATGTTCTCCCAGGCTTGACGTTGCGTGAAGTGGAAATGTTGATTGTGAATGACGCGGGAAATACATTCGCTAACTCTTTCGCGAAAGAAGTGAATGCTGCGATATCTTCTAGTGCGTTCCATCCGAATGGTTCGCTCGAGGGGCTCATTGGACCCGGACAATACATTCTGTCGCCAGGTACCACTCCAGCGAAACTTCTTAAAGAGATGCAAACTTCATTCGCGAAGCAGGCCATCGCTGCGGGGCTTACACCTCGCTCGAGTATTCAAGGCCTTAGCGCTTACAAGTTGCTAATAGCCGCTTCCATTGTTGAAAAGGAAGGCTATTACCAATCAAACATGCCCAAAGTTGCTCGAGTTATTTTCAACCGGTTGAAGCGCGGTGGTTCACTTCAAATGGACTCAACGGTTCTCTACTACTTGGGCCAAGATGGTGGAAGAGTTACTCCAACCATGCTGAAGTACAAAACTCCTTACAACACATATTTGAACGCAGGTTTAACACCAACTCCAATCTGTGTGGTCTCTCTCGGAGCATTGAAAGCTGTAATGAACGCACCAAAAGGAAACTGGCTGTACTTCACCCTTGTTTCAAAAGACGGAACTGAAGCGTTCTCGAACACTTTCGCAGAACAACTCGCCAATGAGCGACTTGCTGCTTCAAGGGGGATCAGATGATTTGGAAGGTAGGAGTTGTTGGCGATCCAGTTACTCATTCACTTTCACCTCAACTCCAAGAAGCCGCAATGCAGATGGCCGGACTTCAGGGGAGTTCTTCTCGAGTGCAGATCGGTGCAAGTCAGATAGAGGAATTAAAGGAAGCGATTTCGAGTGAGTTCGATGCGCTATCGGTGACAATGCCCTTAAAGCCTCTCGCAACGACAATCTGCAACCATTTAGATCCTGCAGCGCAGCGAACTGGAATGGTGAATTCCTTACTTCGAAAAGAAAACCAGATCTACGGGGCTTCTACTGACGGTGAAGGTCTTATACGTTCAGTTGAGAGTGAATTTTCTTTTGAGTTTGCAGGAGCTCACGTAGTTGTGATCGGAGCTGGTGGGGCGGCAACGGGCATTGTTGACGCTCTGCAGTTTTCAGATGCTGCGAGCATCACAGTCCTTAACAGGACGCCATCAAAGGTAGACGCACTTTCTTCAAAGTACGACAAAGTAACGAGCAATCTGCCAGTCTCTATCGATTTACTAATAAACACAGTTCCAGTTACAGGAAGAACTGCACCCGAAGCTGTTGTTGGAACTACTGCCAAAACCATTTGTGTTGACATCACTTACTCACCATTGAAGTCGGATTGGCTGGTGTTCTTAGAGGGACAAGGATGTCGAACTGCCAATGGACTTGCGATGCTGGCCCATCAGGCAGCACTACAGTTCAAGTTCTGGTGGAATGTTGACATCGACGGACATGATTTGTTGCAGGTAATCAAATGACTGACACACTAAGTGCTCTCACAAGTCGCATTCGATCGAAAGATTCCTTAGACGTAAGCCTTCTGTGGGGATTGATTGCACTCGGAGTTACCGGCCTAATTATGATTTACAGCGCAACACGACAAGCGCTCATTAGTGGTGGCTACAACCCCCACTATTACCTCGAACGACAAGCTCTCTATGTAGTTGTGGGCATTGGAGTGATGTACGGAATGTCACTCATTGATTACCGTCGTCTCGAAATGGTGGCGACACCGCTTTACATTTCTGGGTTGCTGGGGCTATTTGGAGTTATGTTTCTGGGTTCGACTGCTCTTGGGGCTCAGCGCTGGTTCAACTTAGGACTGTTTCAGGTGCAGCCAAGTGAATTCACAGTGTTGTTTTTGATTATTGCTGTCGCTACTTACTGTGAACGACGTCCTGAGGGCTTGAAACTTCGAGACGTTTGGCGACTTCTTGCGATGGCTGCGGCTCCGCTAGTGATGATTGTTCTCCAGCCGGACTTAGGAACGTCAATCATTATTTTGATTTCAATCGGTGCGATGTTGGTGGTCGCTGGCGTACCGCCGAGGTTTATGACCGCCCTCGCTGTGATTGGGTCTTTTGGGATGCTATTTGCTGCCTATTTCTCAATCTTGCAGAAGTATCAAATTGAACGGTTTACTTCGTTTTTAAATCAGAACACAAGCTCAACAGATGCTCAGCTTCAGGCGCTTATTTATCAAGTAGACAATGCGAAAAGTGCAATTGGATCTGGTGGACTCCATGGCGCTGGTTTTTTCAATGGCCTCCAAACAGTCCTGGGTTACGTTCCTGAGCAACGAACTGACTTCATTTTTACGGCTATCGGAGAACAGCTCGGATTCATTGGGTCACTTCTAATTATTTCCCTGCTCGCTTTCGTCGCATATCGCATGTTCCGGATTGGGCGAAGTGCGAAAGACACGATGGGCAGGACAATTGTTCTAGGTATTTTTGTTTTCTTCTCCTTCAGTTGCTTTGAGAACATTGGAATGACTATGGGGATCATGCCAATGACTGGGATTCCACTCCCTCTACTTAGCTACGGAGGGTCCGCGGCCATGGTCTTCTTTGCTGCAGGTGGAGTAGTGCTTTCGGTGTCGAGACGCTCTGGCAGTTAGTCTTACTACCTATGAGTGATGAAGTAACAACGCCTGAAACCACCGAGACCCCCACTCCGGTCAAATTTTTTGTAATGACAATCGGCTCAGTAACTTTCGATCTTGTCAACACAAATCCTGAAGTTCACCTCAGCGAAGATGATCAACCGTATCGGAGCATTTCAATTCCGATTGCATTGCCAGAAGCTCAGTCGTTGGAAAATGCACTCAAGAAGAACAAGGGTCGACGTCCTTCGACCCACGAATTGTTTACGGATGTTCTAGGTCAGGTCAATGTTGATGTGATCGCGGCTCGAATAGTAAAGCTCGAGAATGGCGTCTTCTACTCCGAACTGGATTTGATGTCACCTAAGGGGAGGATTGTTCTCGATTGCAGAACAAGTGATGCCCTAATTATGGCGTCGCGTCAAGCAGTTCCAGCTCCAATACTTTGTGCTGAAAGTGTTCTTAAACAGTTCTACGTTTAGTTAAATTTGACAGCTCGAACTTCTCCACCACGAAGTTCATTTGAGTTCTCTTGCGAGATGCGTAGCAACAGCGCAACAATCACGTAGTTGGAAATTAATGAGCTTCCGCCATACGCCATAAATGGAAGGGTAATTCCAGTGAATGGGAGGATTCTAAGTACTCCCGCCATAATGAAGAATGCTTGGAAGCCCATTGTGGCTGTGAGTGCAACGGCGACCAGGCGAACAAAATCCGAATGTGCTTTTTGAGCAATACGGAACCCTTCACCAACAAAGAGTGTGAAGAGACACAGAATGAGAACGATTCCGATGAATCCAAGTTCTTCACCGAGGGCAGCAAGGATCATGTCTGATGAAACTTCGGGAATGTTTCCTGACTGACCGAGACCAAGTCCGGTACCTGTCATACCTCCAGCAGCAAGCGAGAACCATCCATAAGCGAGTTGGTGTGAAAATTTGAAGTTGACTGCCGACCATGGATCGAGCCACTGAGAAATTCGATAGTGAACTTGGATAAAGAAGAGGTTTGCCGTGTACGAACCCACTGCGAACAAACCGATTCCCAGTCCAATGTACGTCTTCAGACCGGTCGTGATCCAAAGGAGTGAAAAGAATAGAGCGAAGAGAATCATCGCGAAACCAATGTCGTTCTCTCCACCCAGAATTGCTAAGGCAAACCCCCATGCAGCAATAATTGGAAAGAGCGCTTTAGGTGGAACGATGAGTCGACCCAAGAATCTCTGAGTCGGTGTGGAAAGTAGTTCTCTATTTGAAGCGAAGTATGAAGCGAAGAAAAAAGCTAGAAGCAGTTTTGCTATTTCTACTGGCTGAAATGAAAGCGGTCCGGCTCGAACCCAAAGGCGAGCTCCATTGACATTCACTCCGAGGCCTGGGAGAAGTGGCAGAAGCAAGAGGATGATCGCTGAGCTGAGGGTTAGATACCTGTATCTATCGAGGTCACGAACGCTCTTGACAAACTTCAAGGTCAAAATGAAAGCAGTCGCACTCAAGAGATACCAGACCGATTGGTACGCAGCTCTACTTGTGTTCCAACGTGCGATTTCTACGTAGCCAATTCCATTTAACAGCGTCGCTATCGGAAGAAGTATTTGAGACGAATTTGGTGCAAATTTGTTAAGGGCAAGATGCATTCCTAATGAAATCGCAACAATTCCGAATAGAAATATCCATATCTTCGGAGGCATTGTTCCGTGAGCACCGAGAGAAGCAAGAACGTAAAACGAAACAGTAATTATCCACGCAAGTGACATAAGTCCTAGTTCGGTGGAACGCAACTGTGACGGTTGTGTGAACAATGATTTAACCACTTCAGCACGCTTGCTTCGCACGGGATTCGCCACGTTTCAACAGTAGTCGTAGAATTGAATAATTAACTTCATTAAAGAAGAAAGTGATGTCCGTCGGTGAGCTTTAGTCCTCAATCATTTGGTTCAGAACGATTCTCAAACCGCGAACTTTCACGTCTTGAGTTCGGTGCTCGACTTTTAGATCTTGCAGAAAATGACTCCCTTCCAATTTTGGAACGAGTCAAGTTCGTGGCAATCTTCGCCGACATGATTGATGAATTCTTCCAAGTTCGAGTCGTGAGCTTGGAAGACAAGGTGGCGGCCGGTGTTCACACACCTTCAATCGACGGCATGCGCCCTCGCCAGCAACTCGACGCAATCCGCGAAAGTGTTATGTCGCTAGTTGATCGCCAGGACCGTCTTGTTATTGACACGCTGATTCCAACTTTGGCCCTTTCGAACATTGAAATTGTCAAGTACCAGGAATTAGATGAACAGCAGAAGCAAAGACTGTCTGAGTATTTCGAAAAGAATGTTTACCCAGTGCTGACCCCACTTGCTGTCGACCCTGCGCACCCATTCCCGATGATTTCAAATCTCTCGCTGAACATTGCAGTCACAGTTGTTGACAAGACCACGCAAGAAGAGCGCAGCGCTCGCATCAAAGTTCCAAGCTCTCTGCCGAGGTTTCTCAAAGCGTCGGTAAATCAGTTCTGTCTACTTGAGGAACTCATTATGGAAAATCTCAATCGACTATTTCCAGGCATGGAAGTTGGACGAGCTGACTTGTTTCGCGTAACTCGAAATGCAGACTTAGCCCTCGATGAAGATGAAGCCGACGATCTTTTAGTCGCTCTGGAGATCGAACTCCGACGCCGTCGCTTCGGTGAAGCGCTCCGTGTCGAAATTCAAAAAGGTATGGACCGTGACTTCCTGGATTTGCTAGTTGAGCAACTCGAGATCGACAGGTCTAACGTCTACGTGACAGATGCACCGCTCGGACTTCATGATCTGTGGAGTTTGTACGCATTGGACCGCCCTGAATTGAAGGGTGAAAGTTGGTCCCCGCTCACTCCGAAAAGACTTCTTGATGGCGATCACGTGGGCGACATCTTCGCTTCGATTCGTGAAGGAGACATTCTTTTTCATCACCCCTATGAGTCATTTGCTGATGCAGTTGAGGGATTCATTGCTCAAGCTGCAAAAGATCCTCAGGTGATTGGAATTAAGCAGACGCTGTACCGGACATCTGGTGATTCTCCAATCGTCGCATCTCTGATTAAGGCGGCAGAGAGAGGAAAGCAAGTTGTCGCCATCGTGGAGCTGAAAGCTCGGTTTGATGAGGCGGCCAACATCGAATGGGCAAAGGCTCTTGAAGACGCGGGTGTGCACGTTGTTTATGGAATCAGCGGTCTCAAAACGCATGGAAAAACTTCGCTAGTTGTTCGCCAAGAAGGTACTTCAACAAAGCGCTACGTGCACATTGGAACTGGTAACTACAACGGTAAGACCGCAAGAATCTACGAAGACTACGGACTGCTTACCTGTGATGAACAAATCACAAGCGATGTGGGTGAATTGTTTAATTACTTAACAGGATTCTCTCGTCACACCGATTATGCAAAATTGATTGTGAGCCCCGTTTCAACTAGAAGCGAAATCCTCAAGTTGATCAACAAGCAGCGCGACTTAGGTTCAGCTGGTTCGATTTCAATGAAGGTAAACGGACTTACTGACCCAACTGTTATTGATGCCCTGTATGAAGCCAGTGCCGCCGGTGTTCAGATTCGACTCCAAGTTCGAACGCTTTGCAGTCTTCGCCCAGGTGTGCCTGGGCTTTCGGAGAACATTTCTGTAAAAAGTCTCGTAGGTGAATTCTTAGAACACTCACGAGTCTTTGTCTTTGGAGAAGTCGGATCAGAGAGCTTTAAAGTTCTCTTCGGTTCTGCTGACATGATGGAAAGAAACTTGGACCGCCGTGTTGAAGTTACTGTTCCGATTCAAGATCCAGCCCTGCAAAAGGAAATCGTAGAGAACTTCGAAATAAGTTGGAGCGATGATCTGTACACCTGGGTGCTCGGAACCGACAGGCGATGGCGCCGACTTCAGCCAGTAAATAACATTTCAGCTCAGAGAATTTTTAAAGCTCGGGCGATTCAGCGGTCTCGGGAACTTCTCTAGAAAGAGGCCCTTTTCTCCATTGAAGGCTCGCATACGTTGTAGCGCCAATTGGAATTGGAAGCCAGAAGTTCACTAGGCGATATGAAAGTACAGCGAGAATCGCTTCAGCATGGGGCACTCCAAATCCCACAAGTGTCGGAATAAGGACACCTTCGATCACACCAAGTCCAGCTGGCGTCAGGGGAATCGCGGCCAAAATGTTGGCCAGCCCATAGGCGACTAGAAGGTCTACAGGTGAAACTATGTTTCCAAATGCCCATAGAAATACCCAGAGACACGCTGCATCGAACAGCCAGTTGAGTCCAGCCCATGTGAATGCCCACCACAAGGTTCGACGATTATTAATTAGCAAAGTGATGCGATTCGCGACCTTATCTAGAAGTTGCGAGATCTTTTCTTCATCGAGTTTTGGAACTTTACGAGCCAGTGCGCGAAGCCAGATGTCTGCCTGGCTCTGTCCTTTAGTGATCAAGATAATTGTTCCAAAGAATGCCAACATCAGGAACGCTCCCGCAAGGGCTGCAAATCCGTACGCGGGATTAAACCCTCTAAGCGGAATCGATATCACGAGCGCAATCCAAAAGATTATGTTGAGAACTACAGCTGAACCACTGCCTTGGGCTGCGAGTCCGAAGGCATTCGTTTCCCTGGGAACACCAAGTTCATTGAAAATTCGATATGAGAGTGCGCCAGCCGGCGCTGTCCCTCCGGGTACAACGTGACTTATGGCGAGGCCAGCGAGGTTCACTCGAAGAGTGTTGTATCTCTTAGGGGCGAAAGGATAGAGAACTGTCCGCGTTAATTCAACGTAGGAATAGATTGCTGCCATCTCTAGAGCAATAGCGAGCAAGACAATAAGGGGATTCAACGAAGACAGCAAGTGGAGTGATTTGCGTGCTGAAGCGAACTGGGGGAGAACTAAATACTCAAAAACGAAGACCAAGCATCCTGCACTGAGAATTATCCGCAACTCTCGCGGCATTGGGGTTCGCTTCTTAGCTTTTTTCTCTGTCATGTTCGGCCAGGTTTCATAAGAACATTCCTATGAAACCCCTAGGAGAAGTCTAGGTCGCCGAAGTATGATTTTGAGGTGCGAACATTGGTCGTTTTACCGACATACAACGAAATTCTCAACATTGAGCCAATGCTTCGAGCCATTAGAGAGGTCGTTCCAAGCGAGCACATCCTTGTTGTAGATGATGGAAGCCCCGATGGAACTGCGAATCGCGCTGAAGAAATTGGTGCTGAACTGGGCCAGATTGAAGTACTTCGACGTTCAACCAAGAGCGGTCTCGGAGGAGCGTACCGTGCTGGTTTTAAGCATGGAATCGCGCAAGGGTTCGATCACTTCGTAGAAATTGACTGTGACTTCTCTCATGATCCGAAGGTCTTGCCGCAATTGCTGAAGGCAGCAGAGTCTCATGATGTTGTGATTGGTTCACGCTACGTAGCGGGAGGTCACATACCAAACTGGAAACTCTCTCGTCGACTTTTGTCACGAGGTGGAAACCAGTACGCCTCAATCATGCTTGGACTTCATGTCAACGACTCAACCGCTGGCTACAGGGTGTATTCGAAAGTTGGGCTAGACAAAATTGACTACGAAACTGTGAGCGCTGATGGTTACGGTTTTCAGATTGAAATGACGTATCGTGCCCGTCGCGGTGGGGCGTCAATTATTGAAGTTCCAATTTCATTTATTGATCGCGAGCACGGTGAATCAAAAATGTCGAGTGCAATTGTTGTTGAGGCGCTTCTTCTTGTAACCAAATGGGCACTAGGTCGCCCTTTTGGGATTAAAGCTCACTGAACGCTGTCAACTAATACTGAAGAGAGCACGCTCGCGAGCTTCGCTCTCGTCTCTTCGCGCTCAGCGGTGGGATCTGATTCACTGACAATTCCTGCACCAGCCCATGCCTCAAAGGTATTTTCATGAAGCAAAATTCCTCTGATGCCAATCCACCACTCACCATCACCTCTGGCATCAACCCAGCCAACTGGTCCCGCATAGTGACCTCGGTCATGGTCTTCAAGCTTTTGAATGAGATCGTAGGAGTCCTTACGGGGAATTCCTCCTACGGCAGCTGTTGGGTGGAGAAGTCGTAGGACCTCTAGAGCGTCTGGAGAGTCAACCTCGTGTTCGACGCTGGCCTTGATCCAAGTCCCAAGGTGAGCAAGTGTTCGCAAGGTCACAATTGAAGGCGTGGCGTCGGCCTCTACATTTTCGTACACAGTTGCTAGTGCGGTAACAATTTCGTTTACGGGAACCTCGTGCTCATGCAAATTTTTCGAACTACCTAGAAGCCAATTCTGATAGTCATCTGGTTGAACATTAGGAGGCAGCGCAATCGTTCCAGCGAGTGGATGGCAGAGCACATTCGCTCCGGTTCTCCTGAGTAATAGCTCGGGGCTCGCACCAACAAATCTGCGCCCATCTTCAGTAGGAAGACTGTAGAGCGTGCAGATTGGTTCTCTCGTCTTAAGACGTGCAGTGATAGCGGCAGGGTCAAGAATCTCAGGAACAGAACCACTGACAGATCTCGCCAGAACTACTTTTACGATCTCTTTTCTGCGGAGAATTTCAACCGCAAGTGCAACGTTGTGAGCATATTCTTCAGGTGTTGGAAGAAAGCTAATTGACCTGAGACTCTGAGTTTCCTGCGTAGGTAATAGGACTGATGCAATGTGCTGTTGCCAGTCAATTGAAGATTCGAGCCTCGAAAGCCAAGCCTCACCGTTGGCAGTTTGGGTGATCGAGAACTCTGGAATGTCCAGATTTCCTGGAGCAGTCCTGTCGAAAGCAAGTGATCCAAATGCAACAATTCCTGTACCTGATGGCCCAGCTACACCCGACAATTCGTGAGAGCGAAGTTGGTCAGTTGCGGCAAAGTCCGGTTCCAAGCCACCAGCGAGAACAATCTTGTCGGCGACGTTTCCAAATCCAATTCGAATTACTTCAGAATTTTCAATCAACCAGCCATCTCGAGCACCGAGCGCACGAAGCACCTCAACACTTTGGGCAGGAATTACTTCTCGAACGAATTTCATTGAGCCCTCGTAGCAATAAATTGCTGACTGAGACCGCCCATAACCTTTCGGTGGTTCACTGCACTAAAGCCTGATGCATTGAGCATCTTCACGATTTCATGAGCGGTGGGTAGGTAGGCAGTTGACTTTGGGAGGTACTGATAAGCCCTTCGGTCAGAAAGAATTGATCCAATAAAGGGAACAATTTTTCGGAACCAGATCTGGAATCCTGTTCGGAGTAGACCTGATTCTGGTTCGGCGATTTCTAGAATTGATAGTCGTCCACCAGGGCGAAGTATGCGTGCCATTTCGTCAAACGTTCCTGCAAGGTCAGTGAAATTTCTTAGTGCATAGCCACACGTCACACCATCGAAGCTGGCGGTTCGAAAAGGGAGTTTGGATGCATCGGCTTGAACTCTGTCTGGCATTTGCCTACCTGCGTCAAGCATTCCAAAACTAAGGTCAGTAGCCACAGCTTTGTGCCCCTGCCGTGTGAGTTCACGTGTGAAGTCACCAGTTCCTGCAGCAATGTCGAGAACAAGGCTTTTCTTCGCCAGACGAAGGTCTGAAACCGCTCGGCGACGCCACCTCACGTCAAGGCCGAAGGTCATGAGTTTGTTTACAAATTCATAACGAGGCGCAATCGTGTCGAACATTGCGCGTACTTGACGCGTCTTTTCTTCACCTTGGGGAAGGGAACTGTCGATCACTGTTTATGTGTAGTAACGAGTTACTATCTGTGCAAAGCAGGCTGGCTTCGGGGCGTCCTTGATTTCAATGACGATGTCCATAGTCACTTGTGCGCCACCTGGAATTTCTTCGACAGCGACAAGTGTTGAGCCAGCTCGTACTTGTGATCCAACAAGAACAGGGGAGGTAAAGCGAACCTTGTTCGATCCGTAGTTAACACCCATTTTTACTCCGGCTACTTGCATCACGCCGTTTAGTAGAGCAGGGATCAGCGAAAGTGTCATGTAGCCGTGTGCAATTGTTCCTCCGAATGGTCCGGCTGCTGCACGTACGGGATCAATGTGGATCCACTGGTGGTCTCCAGTTGCGTCTGCGAATTGATTCACTGCTTCTTGGGTAACGGTTAGGTATTCGCCGTAGCCAACGTGAGTTCCAATTAAGGCCTTTAATTCGTCAATGCTGTTCACTTGTGTAGTCATTATGAACCTCCTAGGCAAACTCTAATGTCTTTTTTCACAGCAAATTCACCTGCCGTTGCCGTATGCTGGATTTATGAACCAAGAGCATGAATCTGAGCACCATCGTCCCGTTTTTGACACCTGGTTCAGGGCTTCAGTGTTCGGCTTCAGCGACGGACTGATCACCAACATCTCGCTAATTCTTGGATTTGTGGGAGCTAATCCCGGACACAGTGTTGTGCGCCTAGTGGGGCTTACTGGGCTCGTAGCTGGCGCATTTTCAATGGCTAGCGGCGAATACATTTCAGTTCGCGCACAGAAGGAATTGGTTGATTACGAAGTTTCAGTTGAACGCGCTGCATTACTGGCAAATCCTGAAGGTGAGCAAAAGGAACTTCGTCAATTATTCATTGACCGCGGCATCGATAGTGACTTAGCGGAGCGTCTTTCAGTAGACCTCATGCGCGACCCAGAACTCGCACTGGTGACTCATGTTCGTGAAGAGCTTGGTATCGACCCATCATCAGGAGGAAAACCCTTCGTTGCTGCCTTTTCCTCCTTTGCGGCGTTCGCCGTTGGTGCGCTGGTTCCCCTTCTGCCATGGCTCTTCACTGCTAGTGGTAACACTGCGAACATTTCAATGGCGTTTGCGGTTGTTGGATCGTTAGCAGCTGGAGGAGTGGTTGGTTGGTTCACAGGTCGTGGAATCACCAGATGGGCATTGCGTCAATTGTTTATTGCGGCCCTTGCTTCAGGAGTTACGTATTTCCTCGGACACGTGGTCGGAAGTAATTAATTCTGAAACAGAACGAGCTGATCTTCACGAATTAATGAGAAACCGATTGATTCATAAAGCTTTCTTGCAGGTTCATTTGATTCGTCGACGAAAAGTATTGCGTTGTTGACGCCTTTTCTGTGAAGCGCCGCCAGACCTTGTGTGACCATAATTCGACCTAGGTTTTTTCCCTGTGAATTTGGGTCTACTGAAATCACGTAGATCTCTCCGGAACGATCTGGGTGAAGTTCGTGAACTTTTGTCCAACACGAAGCACAAAGTTTTCCGTCGATTTCAAGGAGTAAAAACCCAGATGGATCAAACCATGGCTCTGCAATTCGGTCTTCGAGATCTTTGATGTCCCAAGTGCCCTGTTCAGGATGATGTGCGAATGCTGAGTTGTTTTGCAGAAGCCAGGATTCCTTGTCAGTCTTAGATTCAAATGGCCGAAGTACTGACCCTTCAGGTATTGCAATGGTCGAAACCGGAAGTTCAATGCGAAGTAGTTGAAGGGTCCGAATAATTTTTCCGGTTGTTTTTGACTTTGGAGCTCGCAACCACCACTGAATTGAGCCATGCTCCGAAAGCACTGCTTCTAAGAGGGATTGATCAAATCCGCCACCACACATCTCAAGTGTGGTGTTCGCAACGGGACTTCCAATCGCATATCCGATTAGCTGAGCATCTTCATGGGCGAGCCAGTGCTGGGCGCTCCAGCCATGAACGACGCTTCGACGGCGCGACTCATCAATGGCCTCTCTGCCAAGAACCGCGTCGGTTCGATTGAGAAGTGCGAGAACATCAAGGCGTTGTTCATCTGTCAACTTTGTCGTTGAGATCCAATTAGCCATGTTCAAATGCTACTTCGACAATTAATTGATTCGTCCAGCAACTCTGTTGAGTCTACGAAGCAGGGCTCCTATTGTTCTTTCTGCCGCAACGAGCTCTGTGTAGGTATCTGCTTCGAGCGCTGGGCCTTCAGCCTCAACGAGCGTGGTGATGCGGTGCGAGAGTTCATTAAGCGTCGAAGTGATCGTATTCAGTTCGTTCTGGATGGACATTAAGCATTACCTTTAGTAATCGGTGCAAATTGTTGCGGTGGCGAATAGCGTAATAGGTAGTGGGTACTCAAGTAATGAATTCAACAGACACACAATTGCTGTGGTCCGAGATTCTGGTCAATGGGCCAGATAGCGAGTCATTTCTCCAGGGACAATTAACACAAGATCTCTCTTCGATAAACGCGTCTGGATCCTGGTCGCTGCTTCTTCAACCTGACTCCTCGGTCATTGCGGCTTTATTTATACGAAAGCTGGAGGACGGATTTGCACTCATGGTTGAGCGCAAGCTGAGTGAGATGTCAGTTGCTCGACTTCGTAGATTCCATTTACGCGTGAAATGCACAATCGAAGTCAGTGAAATTGACGCTGGTCCTTTCTCCTCACTATCGGAACAAATTGCAGCCGGTTGGATTGGTGCCAATGAATGCGAGCTGTCACTGACTCCTCAGTGTTATGGCACAAGAGTTGTTAGCGAATCAATATCGTTTACAAAAGGTTGCTTTACCGGACAAGAATTGGTCGGCCGACTTGATGCCCGAGGATCAAGTGTTCCGTGGAGGCTTGTTCGAGTAACGGGACCGTCTCTCGATCGAATTAACGAGGCAGTCATGTCTAAGGGTCCGGATGGACCCAGGGGGATAACAAGCTGTGTAGCTGTCGAGGGCGCATTTCAAGCACTCGCACTCGTTCACAGAACGCTTTTGGACCCTGAAGTTCTTTCTCAGTTCTCTGATTTGAATTTTGAGGCAGATTTTTAGCCATGCGACTACTCCGTGATGACCTTTTTATAAAGATCTCGGGAGTTACCACCGAGGAAGATGCCCTGTTCTCCATTGGCCTCGGAGCCAGTGCCATTAGTTTTGACTTCCTTCCTTCAGCGTGGCAGGTTTCACCGACACATGCTCACGAAATAGTCAGGCGACTTCCAAGTGGAGCTATTTCAGTAGGAGTATTTCGTAATGAACTCCCTGAGCGTGTTGTAGAGATAGCCAACACAATTGGTTTAACTATGGTCCAAATTGATGGGCCATGTAGTCAGTCGCAGCTCCAATACATTGGCGAACGTGTCAATTCAATCATCAGAAGCGTGCCAAGTGATTTTGATTATGCATCTGGTGTCCCTATTCCTGAAGCTGACTACCTACTTATGCCCGACGTTGATGATTATGAGAATCTCGTCGATTGTCTAGAAGTCTTTGGTGATGAAGCTCTTCGTACTCCGATCATCGTCGGAGGCGGTCTGAGTGACCTAAATGTGGCGGACGTTGTTCAGAACTATCCCGTGTGGGGAGTGGACGTGCGATCGGGCGTTGAGTCAACTCCCGGAGTCAAAGATCCCGCACGACTTGGGGCATTCATTGGAAATGCAAAATGGGCATTCGACAACAGTCTGGTTCTGCGAAGAAACGAAGAGTGGTTCAACCTCTAAGGATGAAAGCGGCGGAAAATGACACTTCCGTTATGACCACCAAAGCCGAAGGAATTAGAGAGAACAACTTCTAATTCAGCTTCTCGAGGTGATCCGAGCACAACATCAAGACCAATCTCAGGGTCGACTTCTGTTGTTCCAGCGGTCGGAGGAATTGATTGGTTCAAAAGAGTAAGAACGGATGCAACACCTTCAAGTGCGCCAGCAGCCGATAGTGAGTGGCCGAGGTGGCCCTTAAGTGAAGTGATCGGTGGAACACCGTTTGTGAAAACACGCTTCATGGCAACGGATTCACCAAGGTCGTTAAGCGGCGTCGAAGTTCCGTGAGCATTAACGTGCGACACATCCTCAGGACCAATTCCTGCATCACTAAGAGCTAACTCCATGCATCGAACCGCGCCGTTACCCTCTGGGTCTGGTGCAGTGATGTGATGGGCGTCAGCGGTGGATGCAGCACCAATGACTTCAGCAAGGATTGTTGCTCCGCGTGCGAGTGCATGGTCCCAGTCTTCAAGAATAAGTATTCCTGCGCCTTCGCCCATTACGAAACCATTGCGCTTCACGTCAAAGGGACGAGAGATTTCTTCATTGCTCAGTGCTGTCATGTTTTTGAAACCAGCTTCGGAGAGTGGAACCATTACTGCTTCGGCCCCACCAGCTACTACAACGCTGCAGCGCCCTGAAGAGATCAATCTGGCAGCGTTTCCAATGGCGTGAGTTCCAGCGGCGCAAGCGGTAGTTACTGTTTCAGCCGGGCCACCAAGGCCGAAGCGCATTGAAACGGCTGCAGTAGCCGCGTTGGGCATCATCATGGGCACCATGAATGGCGACACTCGGTCTGGACCCTTTTCGCTCAGTACACGGAACTGCTCAAGAACTGTCTGTAGGCCACCAATGCCTGTCGTTACGAGTGAACCACCATCAAGGATTGGTCCTTCAAGTCCACTCTGGTCCCAGGCCTCTTGAGCCGCCATAAGTCCGTAAAGAGTGAATGGGTCAAATCGACGAAGTTCTTTCGGTCCACCAAGGTGTGAGGCATCGAATTCACCGATCCGCTTTGATGCAGGTGGGGTAGAACTCTGCAACGCCTGCCAGAGAGCATTTGCCCCTACTCCTGCACAGGAGATGGCCCCTAGACCCGTAACAGCGACTCGTCGTCCTTGTACTGGACCGGAAGGAGTTACTGCTACTTGCACTACAGCTTGGCGAAGATCAGTTCGAAGGCCGCGCCAACAGTTGAAATGTCCTTGAGCTCATCTTCGCCCACTTCAACGTTGAATGTCTCTTCAAGGGCCATAACAAGCTCAACGAGGTCGAGGCTGTCAGCTCCGAGGTCGTCAAAGAAGTTGGCCTCCATAGTTACTGCGCTTGGATCAACGGCAAGTACTTCAACAACGTTGTCGGTCAATTTTGCGAATGCTTCGTTACGGTCCATGATTAACCCCTTAATTTCTCTCGTGTAATCGTACTAAAAATCCTGCGAAAAACTGGCCACCTAGTGACCGAGCGCAAGACCACCGTCAGAAGCGATCACCGCTCCAGTGATGTAGCGAGCATGGTTACTGGCAAGGAACCCGACAACGCCAGCGATATCAGATGGCTGACCAATGCGCCCCATTGGAATCATCGCCAACATCTGATCTTTTGCAGGACCAAGGTCGCTTGTCATATCAGTCTCAATAAGTCCGGGAGCGACAACATTCACAGTGATACTTCTCGATGCGACTTCTTGGGCGAGTGAACGTGCGAGTCCTACAAGTCCAGCCTTGGCTGCTCCGTAGTTTGCTTGACCTGGCACGCCAATGAAGGGGCTAATTGATCCGATGAAGATAATTGATCCTTGACGGTTTCTCACCATTGAAGCCATGGTTGCTCGTGCCGTGTAAAAAGCACCGTCAAGATCGGTTGCCATAACTTCACGCCACTGTTCATCAGTCATTCGCATCGCGAGTCCATCACGCGTAACGCCAGCATTGACGACACAAACTTCAACTGGACCAAATTCTTCAATAGAAGCTTTAACCGCCTCATTTACAGATGCAGAGTTGGAGACATCAACGGCGAACGATTTAACACAACCTGTCGGAGCTGTGCCGGAGCGCGACATTCCAACGACATTGTCCCCGAGATCAATGAAGTGTTGTGCAATTGCCGCACCAATTCCTCGGCTGGCACCCGTGACAATTACGTGACGACTCATAGTTCCATCTCCTGTAGTTCTTTAAGCGTAGATGGTGAGTATTGAGTTTCGAAGGTTCTAATTCTCTTGGTGAGACCAGTCAGCACACCAGCAGGTGCCACCTCGATCGAGTGAGTGACACTCTCTGGAAGAGCCAGTGTTGCACCAAGAAACTCAACCGGTGAGGTGAGTTGACGAGAAAGCAAAGAATTCCATTCTTCTGGCGAGGTGTGAACTTTTCCATCAACGTTCGCAACGAGAATTGAGTCAGTGCTCTTCCACTTGACATTTGCCAGCGCCGCATCAAGCTCATCTTGCGCTGGAGACATGAGAGGAGAGTGGAATGCTCCTCCAACTGGAAGTGGCGTTGCTCTTTTCCATCCAAGTTCTTTGTTGCGTGACATCAAATCATCAAGACCAGCTCTTGTTCCACTCACAACGATCTGTCCCGTTCCATTGATGTTCGCAATCCACACGTTCTCGAGAGTCGTTAGATTCTCCAGAGCTCCGTCTTCTCCGCCCATAAGCGCGACCATTGAGCCTTCGGTCGTCTCAGCACAGCGCAGCATTGCAGCGCCACGTACTCCAATGAGTTTCGCGCCATCTTCAATCGAAAGAAGTCCAGAGGCGACCAATGCCGAAAACTCACCGAGACTGTGGCCAAGTAAGTAACGAGGACGCACGCCCTTGTCGAGAAGTTCGAGATAGGAAATTGTTGAGAGGGCGAAGGTTGCAATCTGTGCGTTATCGGTTCGCACGACTTCTTCACTAGAAGCCGTGGTGAGTAGTGCCGCGACGTCAATTCCGGAGGCTTCACTGATGACGCCAATCTGGTCCCAGTGTCTGGATTCTTGCCACTGAAGACCCGCTCCACTCGATAATGAGCCTTGTCCTGGGAACAGGCAAACCAGGTGTTCAGAAAAGGTGGAAGTCATGTTTATAAAGTAACAGCGTGCCCGGAGTGGGATTCGAACCCACACACCCTTTCAAGTAGAGGATTTTGAGTCCTCCGCGTCTGCCGTTCCGCCATCCGGGCTGCGACGGATAACGCTACCAGCAACTCTAAGGTGGCAGGAATGGAACTTCGATTAGGGCTCAGCGACGCAACATTGCAATCGTCAGTTCGCGCTGCCGGAGAGAAGCACCTCACTCGTACGCACATCTATCTATCGATAGAAGACCATGGTATTCGTGGTCTTGGTGAAATATCTCCCCAGTCAACGTCGTTAAATGGCGACCCATCAACGGTTGAGGTTCTAAGTGAACTGAGAGAATTCGCACTACCGCAGTTTCAAGAAGTGTGCGCTCGTGAAGGAGCTATCCCATCGTGGACACGTGTAGCTCGCTTTGCCGGGCCGCGTTCATCGAGCTTCTTTGCTGTTTCACTAATTGAAATGGCAGTTCTTGACTTCGAAATGCGAAAGCAGGAACTTCGCGTATCAGACATATGGCCGGCAACTTACGAAACGCCATCTCTGTCGACTGTTTCGATTCTTGACGAAGAAGACTGGATCGTGAACGAAAGTTCGCAGCGAATCAGAGTGAAGACTTCACCCGGGGAGATTTCTGAATTTCAAGTTGAACGATTGCGCTCGCTTTCGAAGCCAGTGATTCTCGATTTCAACTGCTCGGCACGGAATGATGATGATGTTCTTTCGCAAGTTGTAGCGCTTGAAAGAATCGTCGAGATTGCCGCTGTCGAGCAACCATTTGCAGTTGGAAACGTTGTGGATCATGCAAGACTCAGTGAACAATTAGATGTTGCAATCAGTCTTGATGAGGGAGTTAGGTCTATTCGTGACCTTGAGCAAATTGCGAGATACTCCGCAGCAAAACTTGTTTGCGTCAAGCCAACGCGCGTTGGCGGCCTGGCCAATGCTCGGACAATGATTGCGAAAGCTCAGTCTCTAGGCATCGACGCATACCTTGGGGGTTTCTTCGAATCAGAGTTCGCAAGAACCGTAAATGCAGCGCTGGCGGCGACATGCACAGATCAGCCATCTGACATAAGCCCAGTCCGGATGTTGGCGAACGGAGGCGAGAGTAATTTTGTAACTTCCGCCTTCTCCTTTGGTTTAGAGCCAAGCACAAACTTTCTGTCCGGATTAGATACTCTTAGCGAGTGACGCTTCTCAAGAAGAACTCATCAGCCCTTGTTGCACTAATTGTTGTATTTTCTTCCTTCGTTTTGATTCAAGAAGGTTCGGCAGTAGTAAAGCAGGGCGGCTCTTGCACCAGGCTGGGATCGACTGCGAACTTCGGTGGAAAGAAGTACACGTGCATTCTCGTTCGGTCAAAGCATGTCTGGAGTCATGGTGTCGCGATACCAACAACGACTACATCTGCGCCAACTACAACTACTACTGCTGTTAGGTACCCGCTGGCGTCAACAAGTACGGACTCGGCCACCCAGTGTCAAATTAAAGACCAGAGGGTTCAAAGGCTTCAAAATAACAATGTTGGGTTTCCTTTAAGCAAAGACGAGCTGGCACCACAAGGAGTTCTCAACGTGATTCTGATGCCTGTTGATTTTTCAGATGCACCTGGATCGCAGTCACCGATGTTGACCTTTCAACCTCAGATAGACCAGATGACTGCGTGGGCAAAGCAATTTTCTAACGGAAAGCTTTCGTTCAAATTTCAAACAAGTTCATCTTGGGTTCGAGCACCATTGCCATCAACTAGTTATTCGATACCGAAGCCAGTAGCAAATGGCCCGAATACATATTTTGAGTATCAAAATAATGTTGCACAGTCACTGATCAACGCGTCAGGAAAATTATTCACCTATAGCAATGGAACTGCGATTTTTTATTATTTTTCGAGCCCACCAACTGGTGTTTCTGATGGACTCACGGGCCGCAACATAGTTTTGCAAACTCCAGAGGGCCCGGTCTCAACGTTCTTCTTCGCGCCAGGCACGTATGCCTATAGTCATCCATCAACAATGTGGCAGTTGTATCTCCATGAGATGCTTCATTCCATGGGGCTCGCGGGTCATGCACCGGGAAATGGTTTTGTCACTGGAGTGATGCAAAACCAAGATGGGGCAGCGACACTTGATGCATGGAGCACATTTCTTCTCGATTGGTTCAATCAGGATCAGGTGTTTTGTGTTGCTAAAACTCATGTCTCTAGTCAATACGTGGAACTTGCACCTCTTGATATTTCCAAAACTGGATTTAAGACTTTGCTCATCCAGCTCTCTCTTCATGAGGTTCTTGTGGTGGAATCTAGAAGAGCTGAGGGATATGCATCTTCTTGGAAGAAGGACGCGGGGGGATTGCTGGTGTACGTAGTGGATACCTACAAAGACAATGATCGTTCTCACGAATCGTCAGATGACACGGGTAATGATCCCACGTATTCCAAATATGCTTTTTATTTACATGCGGACTCTGTGCCAGCAATCGCGGACAACAACTTTGATAAATATCTGAACTATTTCATCAAGGCTGGAAACACGGTCACGTTTCAGGGCGTGCGCATTTCGCTCGTGGCTTCTGGGACAACCGACGTGGTTCACATCGAATCTGCCTAAATTCATAGGCCTGTGTCTATAATCCCTCTATGGGAACCCGTCTTCAACGCCGACGATTAGAGGACCTTCAGAGGCGCCTCGGTAAGGCCCGAGAGAGCCTCCATGTACTCGAAGAGCAGGTTGCCGTCTGGAACGATGCCCTAGATGACACAAGAATCCGGGCAATGGTCTCCGAGACCCCTCTCCAAGCGCAAGAATATGACGAACTATCAAGACATGTGGCTACTGCGAACGCTGAATTAGAGCGTCGCCAAAGCGAGGTTTCTGCTTTGATTGTTGAACGAGATGAACTTCTGCGTGAGTGGACACCAAAGGATGAAAATGGATAAGCGAGTAGTAATTGCCGATGATGAATCGATCATCCGTCTCGACCTAAAAGAAATTCTCGAAGCAGACGGTTACCTGGTTGTCGGAGAAGCGGCAAGAGGTGACGACGCTTTGACAATGATCAGAGAGCTAAAGCCAGACCTCGCGATTCTCGACGTGAAGATGCCAGGACTCGACGGAATCGAAGTTGCTAGTCAAATTAAAGATCTCGGAATCACGGTAGTTCTCCTCACCGCCTTCTCTCAGCGCGCACTCATTGAAAGTGCACGTGACGCAGGCGTAGTCGCTTACTTGGTGAAGCCTTTTAGAAGTAGCGAACTCCTTCCAAAGCTTGCGGCGATTTTGAATCCACTCGAGATTGAGAATGTTCCAGCGGTTACTGCATCAGTCGATGACAAGATCGAAACTCGTGACATAGTTCAGCGAGCAAAAGAAAAACTAATGACCGATCGCGGCCTCAGCGAACCTGATGCTTTTGAGATTATTCAGCAATCTGCAATGAAGACAAGAAGTCGTATGCGAGACGTTGCTCAGTTGATTCTGAAGGGCGAATTCGTTGGCTAAGGAACAGACTGACCAACGGCCTCTGCTGCTGTTGGACGGCATGTCACTTATTTTTAGAGCTTTTTTCGCCCTAAGTACTGACATTGCAACGTCCGAGGGTGTTGTCACTAACGCCCTTCACGGATTCGCTTCAATGTTGACTTCACTCATAAGAACTCAAAACCCTCGCGCATTGGCTGTTGCTTTCGACCTTTCTGGTGGCACTTTCAGAGATGAAATGACCGAGGACTACAAGGGTGGTCGTGCTGAAACTCCAGACGAGATTGAGCACCAGTTCGAACTTTGTAGAAACCTGTGCGATGTTCTGCACATTCCTGTTCTTAGCGTCCAAGGTTACGAAGCTGATGATGTCCTAGCCACCCTCGCAACTTGGGGGAGAGACCAGAAGATTCCAGTAGTGGTGGTCACTGGTGACCGTGACTCCTTCCAGTTAGTCGAAGACCCGTACGTGAAAGTTCTCTACAACCGGCGCGGAGTGTCCGATTACTCCCTCTATGACGAAGCTGGAATTTTTGAGCGTTGTGGCATCGATCCCCAGCGTTACACGCTTCTCGCGGCTCTTCGTGGCGACACCTCGGACAATCTTCCAGGAGTCCCCGGAGTGGGAGAGAAGACCGCCGCCAAGTTGTTTGCTCAGTACAAAGGACTTGATGAGCTCTATGCGAACCTCGATGCGCTGACGCCAAAGCTCCGAGAGAATTTGGCTCTTTATGAAGATCGAGCACGTAGCAATGTTGAGATCATGAAGCTAGTGCGAGATGTGCCACTTGATTTCTCAATCGATGGCCTTTCGATGGGTGGTTGGAACAGAGTCGAAGTTGCGGCATTTTTTGATCGCTTCGAGATGAATTCAATGAAAGGTCGCTTCGAGAAACTGATGCGCGAGGGTCTTCTCGGTGAGGCATCGTCAACTTCCGGTGCAACAGAAAAAGTTGAAGCGAAGAAGCCAGCTCCAAAAGCCAAGGTTTTAACTTCACAAAAGTCGGTCGATAAGGTTCTCGATGGTGCCACGTCAGTCGTAGTTAGCTATAGCAAGTCAAAAGTCGCAGTGCTGAATCCAGAAACTGGACTTTGTGCTGTTGGAACACTCGATGAGTTTCTAACGAAAGTGGGAGATGTTCGCATCTCTGGACATGATTTAAAGAATCTTTATCGCTGGTCCCAGGACCAGTCAGTGACGATTAGTGAACCTGCTGACGACACTTCAATCATGGCCTTTTTGGTTGATGCGACTTCAGGTCGCTACGAACTCGATGACGTTGCTCAGCGCTACCTCAATGAGCCGTTCCCTGAAGAAGCTCCATCACTTTTTGATGAAGAAGACGATGAAGCACGACTTCTTAGAAGTGTTGAGCTGGTTGCGCGACTAAGAGACCAGCTCAGGCATGAAATTGAAACATGGAAGCTCACGAGTGTCTATGAAGACATTGAACTTCCACTAGTGGCGGTCCTTGGACGCATGGAATCACGAGGTATCAGTGTTGACTTAGAAATGCTTCGAACTATTGCAAAGGAGTTCGCAGAAGAAGCAACATCACTTGACGCAAAGATCCAAAAGGCTGCTGGTCATGAATTTAAGGTCAATTCGCCACAGCAACTTCAAACTGTTCTGTTTGAAGAGCTTGGCCTCACAGCGGTCAAGAAGATCAAGACTGGATTTTCAACGGATGCAGCTTCTCTCGAAGCAATTGAAGATGAGCACAAAATCATTCCATTGATTCTTCGATACCGCGAAGTTGAAAAACTTAGGTCAACTTACGGACAACCACTGATCGATGCAGTTGGAGCAGATGGACGCATCCACGCAACGTTCAATCAGACGGTTGCAAGAACTGGCCGTCTTTCATCTGAGAACCCAAACCTTCACAACATTCCAGTTCGAAGTCAAGAAGGCCGACGGCTCAGATTCGCTTTTGTTCCAACAGCGAAATGGAATCTCTGTGTCGCTGACTACAACCAAATCGAACTTCGAATCCTCGCGCACTTGGCCCAAGACTCGGGCCTTCTCGCGGCATTCAGCTCGAACGAAGATGTACACCGCACGATCGCAGCTTCAGTTTTCGGTGTGAAGCCAGACAAGGTCGACCACGAGCAGCGCGAACAAGCCAAGGCAGTCTCGTACGGTTTGGCTTATGGAATGGAAGCCTTCGGACTATCTCGTCGCCTCGGCGTTTCGGTGGGTGAAGCCAAGAAGATTATGAATGCCTACTTCGCTGGTTTTCCAGATCTTCGCAAGTACATGGACAACACGATTAAAGAGATTCGAAACAACGGCTACTCCAGAACTGAATTCGGACGTATTCGTCCGTTCCCAGACTTAGCTACTGCTGTTGGGCCACAGCGCCAAGCTGCAGAGCGACAGGCAATGAATGCTGGAATCCAGGGTCTTGCTGCTGACATTTTTAAGAATGCTCTAGTGAGGCTCGATCGCAAGCTCACGTCTGAAAAACTACAGGCGAGACTGATTCTGCAGGTTCATGACGAAGTGGTTGTTGAGGCACCTGAGAAAGAGAAAGACCAAGTCGAGGCAATTGTGCTGGACTGCCTGATGAACGCCGCGAAATTGACTGTTCCCCTTGAGGTTTCGCTCCACTGGGGCGATAACTGGGCGGCGGCTAAGGGCTAAAAGCCTCGGTGGTAGGGTTGTCTGCTGGGTTTACACCGGAAACCCAGTCCCTATTGCCTAGATGATCCCGGTGTGATCTGTATTGGAT
>Ga0194037_1000359_pt1 | contig 36013 bp, 31 predicted proteins | sample JunL306m_MetaG_FD_148653 | JGI IMG/M metagenome (GOLD analysis project Ga0194037, IMG submission 148653) | Anoxic zone freshwater microbial communities from boreal shield lake in IISD Experimental Lakes Area, Ontario, Canada - Jun2016-L304-6m | ecosystem: Environmental > Aquatic > Freshwater >... | reverse complement strand
GCCACCTTGGCCTTAAAGTCACTGCTGAAAATTTTTCGTGTCTTTTTTGTCATTACCTGCTCCTTTTGGGGCAAGTTAACAACTTAAACCACTGTCTAAAAACCGGGGTCCACTATAATGCTGAAGCGCAAAGAAAGCTTGGATATGCATACGCAACGGGAGAGGGTGTTGATAAAGATTATGCTGAAGCAGTAAAATGGTTTCGTCGGGGTGCAGAACAAGGGGATGCGATAAGTCAGTACGGTATAGGCGTGTCATACTATTACGGCTATGGAGTTAAGCAGAGTTATTCCGAATCATTAATGTGGTTTAAGCTTGCTGCTACTAAGGGATATGCACGTGCATATTATGCCATGGGGAAACTTTATGCAAACGGAGAAGGGGTTAAACCGGACAAGGTAAAAGCTAAAGGATACTACGGGAAGGCTTGCGATAATGGGTTTCAGGATGGGTGCGATGAATATAGAGAGCTGAATGATGCAGAACATTGAAAGCAGTGGAAGCCACCAGCAATAAAGGCTTGGATAGCGATAGCGAGTAGAGGTTAGACAACAAGAGAAAACAGGGCAGGGCACTCCGCCGGGGGAATCGGTAGGGGCAATTAATCGCAAAACGAGGGCGAGGAATGGGCGAGTATGAACCAACAGAACAGGAACTTATTGATGTGTTTTGCAGAGCAAGAGAAACAGATTGGGAGGCGGCTGATTTTAGAGCCAACAAGGCTTATGTAAAAATGACGGATGGGCCTGTTCGGTATGATCGTGATGCACCTTTTGGTGAGTATGGTAGCTTTTTATTCAGGCAAAAAAACTATCAACCGATTCCTCCAGATTATATGCATGACCCTGCAGTCTGGCGCGGCATGTCATTATCTGAAATTTTGTACAACATTTTCAGTCAAACGGGGAGGAAAGCTGATAAATATAGGGAAGTATTGCGTTCAACTCTTGATCGTTATCGGTTGGCAGCACTGAAAAAGTTGTCTGATGTTACACGCTGGGAAAAAGACAGGTTTGCCTTTGATACCAATGAGTACAAGGATGCCGATAAAAGACATCAATATTTTTGCACTACAAAGGAATTGACCTCTGTCGATATACCGGAAACACCTCTGCGCGGTTGGTACATTGAATTTTGTGGGGATAGCAAACGCGACGAATGGGATTGTGTTTATGATGAACATCTGATTAGGAAGGTTTTGCTTGTTCAGGAATTGCAAAAGCGCTTTGAGGTGGCTTCACCGGCTAAGATACAAGTCTCCTTGAATCGAATTGATGAGAAGCAGACAGCAAAGAGCATAAAAAAACCAACAGGACGTAGGGGTTGGGCTTGTGAGCAGATTAGCAAAATGACTGAGTTTGACCGGAATCAGTTTTTAGCCATTAATTCAGGGGATCAGCAGTTTTACGATATGCTGCATAGTGGTAATAACGCATGGATAGTGATGTATAAAAGAGTTTTTCCTGATGATACTTCAGAACAGTTTGAGTCTGCAATTGAAAAGGGAAAGCAGTATTGCAAAAAAACACCTGAGATTCTGAATCTTTTCACTGAGAACTGAAAGTTCGTTTTGTTCTTTTTTCAGTTCTTCCCCGCCTATAAATCCATGATTATCCTGTTGTTCTGATAGTTAACAGAATATCAATCAAACAACAGGGTAATCATGGAAACAACACAACTCACAAAACCTGCAAAGGCCTACTACTCCACCTCTGAGCTTGTCGCTTTTCTCTACGATTTCGCTGGGATGCGCGTTACCACAAATACAGTTCATAAATGGACAATGGCTGGCAAAATACCTGTCAAAAAGGCATTTAATGGCCGTCTGCTCTATCCTGTCAAAGCTGTTCAAGAATGGCTTGAGGGTGACGCTGAAAAAGTGGAGGCTTGAACCATGAACGGAAAAGAAAAAGCCCCACGGGAGGAACGTCCAGCAAGGCTTTATCAAGTGGGGAGAGATCGGGCAGATCAATCACGGCCTCAATATAGCCATCCTTCGGAATTAATCCAAGATGTCCAAAGGTTCGGAAGAGATCTTCAGCATTTACGCAATGCAACACCCGAGCCGAGAGTTTGCGTCCCCGGCATTCCTGAAAGCGTCCCGTATTCGATGGGGTGGAGATGACGCAAGAAGAGAATCTAAAAAACTTCAGGTCAATCATTGATGATGTAGTCAGCGAGGCCGAAAAACCGGCAGCGGTGGACAGTATTTTTTCCCTCTCCAACCAAAACGGGCAAAATGATGTTCATTATGTTCACCATGTTCACAAAGAAGAAGACGCGCAAGAAGTCAACAAGGCAGAGCTTGAAAAGCACATTGCGACGGTAGATAGTATTATCGAACGAGCAAAAGAGAACGCCGGGCTTTATGCCAGTACTGAGTTTATCGAGGCGATGAAGTTTATTCGTGATGCTGATGATGAAGCTTGGATTCGTTGCCGGGTGAAGATCAAGCGAGAGAAGCCGAGCGGCGTTTTACTCTCTGCTATTGATGATGTAACAAGGCCGGATAGCGAGTCAGCCGGGGAAAGGAACGTATCTGCAGCAATCATAAAACTGGTGGTTGATCATTGCGAGTTGTCGCATGACACAAATACTCGTGATGCTTTTGTCACGACAAAAGCTGATAACGTCACGCTGAAAGTTGGTGGTACCGGTTTTACTGAGTGGGTGAGTCATGAGTATTACAAGGATTCTGGCCATTCCTCTGCAAGTGATGCAGCAGTTAAGCAGGCCAGTTCTGCTTTGTCGGGCCTTTGTAAACACGAAGGGAAACAGGAACGGGTTTTCATACGCGCAGCAAAACACGAAGAGACCGGGGCTTATTATCTCTTCATGGGTGATGGGAAAAATCGGGCAATTGAACTCACTATTACCGGATATCGGATTCTGGATAAATCCCCAGTGAGGTTTTGGAAGCCATTTTCATCGGCAGCACTCCCTGAGCCAGTTGCCGGCGGTGATGTTAATAAGTTGTGGGAGTTCTGCAATATTCCTGAAGAGTATCGTCTTTTGGTTCTTGCGTGGTTGCTTGAGTGTTTCAGGGTTGACACGCCTTTTCCTTTGTTAGAGATAAACGGAGTACAGGGTTCAGCGAAGAGTACAACAGAGAAAAATCTGAGAATGGTGGTTGACCCGTCAACGGTGAATCTGAGATCAACACCCAAGAACGTTGAGGATATTTATGTTTGTGCAGGGAACAACCACTTGCTTGCTTATGAAAACCTCTCTTACCTCCCGGCAAAATACCAAGATGCTTTTTGCACAATAGCGACGGGCGGAGGCGCGGGAGGTCGGGCACTTTTTACAAACGGTGAAGAGTTCCTTGTTGAGGTGAAGAGGCCGATTATTATCAATGGGATCCCGTCACTCATTACTGCCCAAGATTTGACAGAGAGATCAATTCATCTTGAGTTGCCACGTGTTGAGCGGTATTTGTGCGAGGGTGACCTGCAGAAAGGCTTTGATGCAGCACTACCTGAGATTTTTGGCGGGTTGCTTGATTTGTTTGTCAAAACATTGTCAATCCTGCCAACAGTCAAATTAGCCAGACCTCCTCGGATGGTTGATTTCTGTCACCTTGGCGAGGCGATGGCGCAAAGTATGGGCCACAAGGAAGGCTCCTTTTTAGAGCTTTACAATGAAAATCGTAAAGAATCTGTAATCAGGTCAATTGAAAGCTCCCCGGTAGCGTCGGCAATTCTTGATATGGCGCAAGCATCGGCGTTTGAGGCTGTTTTCCATGGCACATATAAGGAGCTGCTTGATAAACTGATTCCTTACAAAAGCGGTGATAATGAGGGTTGGCCAAAGTCTGAAAAAGGTTTGGCCAATGCGCTAAAACGGAATATTCCGGCACTTCATGAGGCTGATGTTATTGTCCTGCCTGAGCAAGGGAAAAAGCAAGGAAATAAAGGTCGGACAGTCACTATAAAAAAGTGTGAACATGGTGCACGTCGTGAACATGATTCAGCCCAAACCAGCTCAAAAGAAAAAAAGTTGACCGAGTCGGTCGATGACGGGAGGCCATTCTGATGACTGATTATCGGTATTCACTTGAACGGGGCGGGTTGAAATATGCTTGCCCAGTTTGCGGGAAGATTCGCTTTGTTCGGTACGTGGACACAGGCTCGGGTGAGCAGGTTGATGATGTTGTTGGGCGTTGTGATCGAGAAGATTCATGCGGTTATCACTTGACACCGAAAGAGTATTCCCTGATGACAGGCAAGAGCCCTTTCAGCAGTGTTGCTATATCTGCCAGAAAGCGAGAGGCAGTACCGGAACCAGAGCCTTCATTCATTGATGCGGTACTCATGCAGGCAAGCTTAAGGAACTACGAACAGAATAATTTTTGCCGGTGGCTTTGTTCTGTATTCGGTGAGCGGAAGGCGTTCGAGTTGACAGCAGCTTACCAGATCGGCACGTCGAAGCATTGGAAGGGTGCAACCGTCTTTTGGCAGCTTGACTATAGCGGACAGATCAGAACGGGTAAGATCATGCTCTATAGTCGCGATACTGGGCGCAGGGTGAAAGAGCCGTTCAATCATGTGAATTGGGTTCACCGGGTGATGAAGATTGAGCCTTACCACCTGCAGCAATGCTTTTTTGGGGAACACTTGCTATCAGTGGAGGCTATAAAACCGGTCGCCATTGTGGAGAGTGAGAAGACTGCTGTTGTTGCATCGGGATATATCCCTGAGTTTGTTTGGCTTGCTTCAGCAGGAAAGAACAATCTCAACACTGAGAAGCTGAAGACATTGCAAGGGCGAACAGTGAAGCTTTTCCCTGACTTGGGCGCGTTTGAGAAGTGGAAAGCCATAGTCGCAGGAATGCGAAGTGTTACCGTGTCGGACGTGTTGGAGCGCAGGGCAACAGAGGCAGACAGAGCAGCAGGACATGACTTGGCTGACTACCTTTTGAGAGATAATAAACCAGCAATGACCACAAGAACGGCAGACGAATTTTTCAATAACAATCCAACATTGAAACCATGACACAGGGAAGTTTTACACCGGAGGCAGATCAGCAGCACTTCATTGATGCAGTGCACAGCCTTAAAGCACCCCAGAGAACAGTTGCAGAACTCATTGAAGAAGCTGAAAGCGTTTGCTTTGCAGTAGATCAGCTCATGAGGCAGGAAGGCGGTGGTTGTGATGCGGCCATTGACCTGTTCCACATTATCCATAACAATTTGAGCATTACGGCCGCACTTATCAAGGGGTGTGATATGGAAGAGATGTTTGCACCAATTGCACAATAACCATAAATCGGAGATACAACTATGGCACAGAAAGCACAGACCACAACAACAGTCGGAAGGGTTGCTTTGCAAGATGTTAAGTTCCCTTGTGATATTTTTGGAACAGACACCTTTTACAATTATTTGAGCTACACCCAAGACTTGTTTCATGCGTTGATTATGGCTTTGACGGCAGAAGAAACAAAGACACATACCCTTGCTTTGCTTATTTCCTCAAGGATTGAGCGTATACAAGAGGCTTTAGATGAGCAATACAAGGCAGACAGAGAGGCGGTATAGCATGACCTGACAGGCTGTTATGAAATGGCTGAAGATCGGCTTTGCCATTGCTTCAGAGTATGGCGAGGCAGGGCGGCAATACTTCCATGAGATCAGCCAGTTCCACCCCGGATATAAACCGACAGAGGCAGACCGGCAGTTCTCCCGTTGCCTTCAGGCCGGGCGGGCAGGCGTTACAATCAGTTCCTTTTTTCACATAGCGAAGCGGGCAGGGTTCACTTACAAATAAAAATAAACCAACAACATCATGTCAAAAGAACAGATTATAGCAAATAGAATACAGCAGCTTATGGATGCGGTCAACGGCGTGAAGATCAACGGGAAGAGTGTTTTTGAACTCCTTGAGAGAGCAAGCAACCTGACATGGCCAATTGCCCTCCTGCTGGACGGCGGGCCGATAAATATCGTAGATGCTCAAAATTTACTCAAAATCTTATCTGAAGATATGGGAATGATAATCCATTTAGTGCAGGGTGGAGATATGAAGGAAACCTACGATGCGGTTATTTCTTGAGAGTAGAAAAGCATTTTATTTCAAATAATTAACCATAAAACACACAAACATCATGGCAAAAGATCAAGAACAAAAAGCAGTACCAACACTTGCAGGAACAGTTACCGACCGACACGGCGACACGCACCAAGTAGTAGATTTTCTTTATGAATTGAATGGATTGGTGCAAACATTACATGCAGCGCAAATAGGTGCAGAAGAGCTTTGTGGTGAAGAGGCTTCTTCGTTCCATTTGGTAAGCCTTATACTTTGGAGGGTTCAAGCACTCAAGAAATCAGCCAGGGGCGAATAACCCATAACCATAAAACATTGCGATTATGACCGATAACAAAGCGATGGCCGGGAGGCTTGCAGATTACTTTGTGAGCCATAGCAGGGATGCTATTCACGATGCGGCAAAGGATGCGCTGCACCGTGAGCCGACAGCCACGGAGCTGGCACTTACTTCAGCCGGTTTCGTTATGGGCGCAGGCGCGGCAGCTCTTCACTTGCTTGAGAAGATGGGAGCTTTGGATGTTGCGAAAAACTGACAGGAAAGCATCATCACCCGGAGTTTTTGGAGGCCATAAAAAAGGGTGGTATGGATTTTGCCGACACTTGGTTACGTAAAAAAGTTTGATTATGATGGAGAGTGTAGGTACAGCAAGTCTATTCCCCATCATAATTATACCGACAATGGCAAAAACTCACCATGCCGATGCAATGAACATCGACCGCACCGTCAAATGCACAGCAGAGGCGATCATCATCCATGGGGAGACAGTTGTTGTTGATAAGCGTCTTGATGTCATCAAGGCGAGGCGAAAAGAAAAGGTATCTCCTTGGACAGCGGAACTCATTGGAACAATGGTTGTGGAGCATGGAGAGACCAAAGAGGAGGCTATAGCAGCTATCACAGAAAGGGTGAATCGCAGGCTGGCACTAAATGAGCTTCAGAAATTGATACTGCGGCGGAAAGGTAAGGCAGCCATGGCTTGAGACTGAGATAAAGACGACCATCTTCAGCCCCCCGCTTACTCGGAACTACTTTCGATATTCAGTACCACAGCATACCCAACACTATTGAAAGGATTGTCAACTGAACCGCACTCCGACTTTTCCGAAGCCATAAAAAGAGCCTTCTCGATAACAAGAAGAGAGCAGTAAAGCATTCACCCCCAGGTTTTTTTGAAGCTTGAAGGGGCTGATAACTGGTTGTCAAAAGTTGTCATCCCGCCACCTAAAGCAGCGTATCAACTGGGTGTAAAAAGGTGTATTGCTTTCAGGATTTCATGGATTCATCAGCTTATAAAAAAGCATAGCTTACCCACGGCAAAAAGACCGCAGCTACTCAATAAAACTCATGTTTCACCCGTCGAAACCGAGCTTCAGCTACTTGTGAAAACTTGTATTTCATTTCCGCAATGGGGCAAGGATGGGTCAAGGATAGGGGTAGGGTTGAAGAACGATATTTGCCTATAATCTACGGCAGAGAAATAAGCGAAGTAAGCCGTTACGGGCGTTTTATTTTGGACAGTTTCAGGCTGAAAACAGGGTAAGGTTTAGCTAAGGTTTCAGCCTGAATAAATAGCAAGGTTTATACAAGGTTATGATGCCTAAACACCAGCAAAATTAGCGATAATCGGACATTTTGATCTCCTGAAAAATAACGAGGTTTTAGCGAGGATCGAAGAGCTTAAAAGTGGTAAGGAAATGGGGAGGTTTTGGGGAGGGTTGAGGCCGGAAAAATGTCAAGGTTATGTCAATGATTGAAGACGAAAGCGACAAACAATGTCACTGCCGGGAACCCGCTACAGAATAGCTTTTATCGTATTCTTGATACTGGTAAGACGTTCATCCACTCATGGGAGATCAGCCCATCAAAAACGAGCAGGATACAGCGCTAAGACTGCAAATGCTCAAGCTGCAAGGCTGTTAGCAAATGTTAGCGTGCAAGCAAGGACTCAAGCTCTCAAGCAAGAGAGAGCAAAAGCAACACAAATAACAGCAGAGTATGTTCTTAACACTATCTTTGAGACTGTCGAGGGCGCAAATGTTGTTGACTTGCTGTAATTTCGTATACTCTCAGTATAGTTAAAAATAAAAAGGAACAATTATGGATAGCATAGAATCCGCTATGTTTGGTTTTTTGTGTTTTGTAACGTTTATCGTGGCTTTTGAGGCTAACAAGAATTTATTTATCGGGGAGATGAACTTTATGCAAAAAGTTGCGCTGTATATCTATGCTGTTGTCATATTCATTATGACGGCGTTTCCCCCGTTTTCCCTGAAATCACCCACAGGTCTAAATATTTTGAGTCAGTACTCATTTATTTTTTTAGTTCCGACCATAAACGGGGACATCTTCAGCTCAATCGACACTCACCGATTGTATGCACAGTATATCGGAGCCTCACTTATAGCCATAGCGCTCGTCCTTGCTAACAGGAAAAAAGCTTGACGAAGTATTGTTCTCTCGTACTCGGCAAAACGAACCCATAAGGCATCCTTGACAGTTGCCCCGGATAGTCACCGGGGCTTTTCTCGTTCCAGCCTCACTCATCGTTTCTCCATGATCTTCTTCACCAGCTTTTCAGCCATGCGCACAATCACCCAGCTCCTTTCCCCAATCGACGGACGCAATTGTGGGGCGGTTGATACCTTCCTCTCAGAAAAGTCGAAACCATGATGCGCCGGTGAGCAGGATTATAAACTGTAAAACAATACAAATAGCCTAAGTAATTTCAGGCTTTTTTGTTTGGTGAAATAATAGTTTTAACGGGCTATAATAGCACTCTCAAAGGTTATTGATACAATCTACCTTTTCAATGGAAAGACCTTTTGAGGCTTGGCTTTGATGGTGTTCTGTTGATGCGGTATGATATCGGCAAAGGCGTTGTTTCAGTGATGCAAAACGTATCAATATTTGAAAGATGTTCGAGTGATAAACGCTGTTGAGTGATGCATTTGTTTTTGTCGCTACTTCATTCAATGCGTTTTGATGGTCCCTCTCAAGGGTGAAGGGCGCGGAATCGAGCCGGTTGGTACGCTCTCAAGACCATCGGCAATTACAGGTTTTTTATATCTAATGCCAGATTAATTTTTGAGCCTTGTAATTGCAGTTTTACGCGCCTTCGATACAATCTACCAATTCACGGCAAAAGCCTTGTTTAGCATTGCTTTGATGCTATCCTTTTGATATGGCTTGATGATGGCAAGTGTATTGTTTCAACGATGAGAAACACATCAACAAAAGGCAGTTTATCGGGTGAAAACATCTATTCCCCGGCGGTACGGTTGCCAGTGGGTGCAGCGCAAAATTGCGCTCTCATGCAAGATCAGCCGGACAGCTCAATAATGAGCCTTCAGTCGAGGTAAACAGATGGCTAAAAATTCAGCATTAAGGCAGAGTAGCCGGGGCCGGGGTTGGTGAACATGGTGCACGTCGTGAACATGATTCAGCCCAAACCAGCTCAAAAGAAAAAAAGTTGACCGAGTCGGTCGATGACGGGAGGCCGAACAGGCGAATAAATCGCACCTTTCCATTACGCTTTGTCTTTTTGTGTGTTGCCAAATTCAAAGGTTTTGTAACAAATTTGTAATAAATAGGCTATAAGGTGTTGTAAAATATAGTGCGCTTATGAATTGGGTGAGTTCAGCATAGACTTCACTGAAAATGGAAGAAGGTTTCAACGATTGAAGTGGACTCCCAACCACGAGACAAAAAGCCGATGCAACACAAGGAAGCCACCGCCCGCATCAAAATCAACAGGCTGCTTGAAGAGGCCGGCTGGCAAGGAGCAGGCACGGAAGTATGCCCGCTCACAGAACTGCCGTTTTATCATTCTCTCAAATGGTAATCTTCACTACTTCCGGGATCTCGAACGGGGTAATCCTTACTTGATAACCTCATTCCCTAAGCCGGACTCCGTCACCGGTTACCAGAAGGTGAGCAGTGACCTTCAGGCTCTTCTCCATGAGCAGATTGATGCCGATTATATGAAGAGATAACGATGGTTGGCGACAAGGGGATGATCAAAACGCCGCAGGCAAAGAGTTGACTGAGGCAGGATTTCATTACATCACCTCACTCTCGAAACCAGAAATCAGAACACTGCTGAAGGCAGAGGTACTGCATAGGGATTTTTTTGATTCAGAACTGTATGAGGTTGAAACTACAACAGATGGCGTTCGATATGTATTGAGAAGGAATTCTGTTCGACAGGCAGAGATGGCAAAAAATCGTGCAGAACGGGTTAAAAAAATCCAGCGTTCCGTTGAAAAACCGCTACTTGGCCGAGTCTGTCAAACGGAGCAAAGATGTGGCTTTAAGGGTTCTTCAGAAAAAAATGAGCCAGTACAAATTGAACGATGTTTTGGAACTGACCAATGAGGAACGGGTGTTCAAGGTAACGGTCAATGAAGAAATGCTGAATGAAACAGCTCTTCTGGACGGATGTTATGTGATCAAAACTGATGTGAAGAAGGAGCTGCTTTCGACCAAAGAAGTTCACGACCGGTACAAGGATCTGGCAAAAGTAGAGCATGCTTTTCGCACATTCAAACAAAGTTATCTTGAAATCAGACCAGTTCATGTACGAACAGAAGCCAGTACTCGTGGTCATGTTTTTGCCGTTATGCTTGCCTACAAAATCAAGCGACAGTTATCAGAACTCTGGAAAAAATGTGAATGCACCGTGCCGGAAGGAATCGGTGAACTGGGTGCAATACGCAGCACGATCATCACCCTCAAGGAGGCAAGCTGCCAGAAAATTCCTCAATCGAAAGGACTTGCCGGGGAGTTACTTACCGCTGCTGGAATTACACTTCCATCAATCATTGAAGCCAGAAATGTCGATATAGTCACAAGAAAAAAACTCACCATTAAGCATAAATAATTTTATAATAACGTCTTATATGGATTTCTCGTTCTGACACTGCTGGAACTTCCGGAAAGCGCCGATTAAAACTGGTAGAGAGTAGAGAATGCAAGTTTCTTATATGAAAGGAATAGCCATCCATCATAGCCCTGAGTCAGGAGGTGAAGGGGAGATCGGAGGAGGTTTTTCGCCATTTATACCGCGTCTACCCGAGAATACCCTCACCATTTTATGAAAAAACGGTGGCGGCATAACAGGCTCTGCCGCCACTCAACTTTACTATTTTACCTCTGAAGCGAGCTTCATCCGCACTATTCTGTCGGGATTGGAGACCGCTCCATTATTGGATTCCGAACCGGCCTTGATCTTGTCAACAAATTCCATTCCCGATACGACACGCCCCCAAACGGTGTATTGACCGTCGAGGAATGGCGCTGGTGCAAAGCAGATAAAAAACTGGCTGTCGGCGCTGTTGGGGTCCGAGGCGCGTGCCATCGAGAGGGTGCCACGGAGATGCGGCTCACGCGAAAATTCAGATTTGAGCTTTTGGCCAGAGCCACCTGAGCCGTTGCCTGTCGGGTCGCCGGTCTGAGCCATAAAGCCCGGTATAACACGATGAAAAGCAAGACCGTCATAAAATCCTTTGCGGGTCAATTCCTTGATGCGATTAACATGGCGGGGGGCAAGAGCCGGCAGCATCTCAATGACCACTCTTCCGGCAGGGAGGTCAAGATAGATCGTGTTTGCTGGGTCGGGTACCGGAGCGGCCGTGGAGAAGCAGGGAAAGAGAGTGGCTAACAGTCCAAAAAAGAGAACAACTATTCGAAATGGTTTGCTCATCATGGTCTCCATTATACGTTTTCAGAAAGATATTTTTGAATGATCATTGCTGGTGTTGGCAGGCACCACTTTGGCACTATGGCCGAAACCGCTTCATCAAAACAGGGTGCTGAGGTTGGCATATAGCATAAGGAAAAACAAGATAAAGCCCTCTGCTCAGGAGAGAACAGGGGGCTTTGATCAATAAAAAAGTAATTGTTACTTTTTCGGGGTGATGGCTGTTGTGACAGCAGTAGAAACACCCTCAATGATCTGAATCGCCGTGTTTGCGGTGTTGGTGACGATTGAAACACAGAGAGTGGCGCAGGACTGCACAAGTGAAGAGGCAGAGTTGACACCGCTCAGCAGGGTATCAGCCACATTCTGGACAAGAGCACCGACTGCAATAAAGAGGTCAGAAAAGACGCCGCCTTCGTTTTCGTTTGCCATAGGATGATGTGTTTAGGTGATAAAGAAAAGTTGTACGTGCAAAAAAGGTCTGGATCCCTCCTCGGCTGAGCATACCTGCTGAAAAGTCTCTTACCTTCCAATCAGGCAGAGTCCGGAAGTTCAAATATAAGATAATTGATCGAAAAACAGCGCTACAGTAGCCATATCAATTTTCATTGTCAACAATCACCTTGTTGGTGAATGAATTTTGATAACTGCGACATAATCCTGTATTTTCGCTGTTCCATGTTTATCTTTCCCTTATCTCTCTTGCCGTAACATGAATAAAGGGTATTTATATTGAATCTGTAACTCTCTCTTCAGTGAAAAAACGTGTTTTTGTTGTCGGGGCGACCGGATATATCGGGAAGTTTGTTGTTCGTGAACTGGTTGCCAGGGGGTATGATGTGGTCAGTTTTGTTCGTGAACGTTCGGGCATCGGTTCAAAGACCTCTGCAGCGGAGGTTCGCCATCAGTTGCAGGGCTCCGAAGTGCGGTTTGGTAATGTGAGCAGTATCGATTCGCTGATGCAGAGTGGCATCAATGGGGAACATTTTGATGTTGTGGTTTCCTGCCTCACCTCTCGCAATGGTGGAATTAAAGATTCGTGGAATATCGACTATCAGGCCACCCGCAATGCGCTTGATACAGGCAAAGCTGCTGGAGCGACACATTTTGTCCTACTCTCGGCTATTTGTGTCCAGAAACCACTGCTGGAGTTTCAGAGGGCAAAGCTCAAATTTGAGAAGGAGTTGATGGAGTCGGGGCTCACCTGGTCGATTGTTCGGCCAACAGCCTTTTTTAAATCAATTGCCGGGCAGGTAGAGTCGGTAAAAAAAGGAAAGCCTTATGTGATGTTTGGCGATGGGAGGCTCACGGCCTGTACACCCATCAGTGAGGCCGATCTGGCACGCTACATGGTCAACTGCATTGAGGAGCCCTCGATGCAGAATAAAATTCTTCCCATCGGTGGCCCGGGCAAACCGATCACCCCCATTGAACAGGGAGAGATGATCTTTGAACTGCTTGGGCGTGCGCCAAAGTTCAAGAAAATGCCTATCCAGATGTTTGACCTCATTATTCCTGTTGTGAGTCTGTTGGCAAAGTTTTTTCCGAAGCTGGAAGACAAAGCTGAGTTTGCCCGTATCGGCAAATACTACTGCTCAGAGTCGATGCTGGTGCTCAACCCAAAAACGGGAAAGTATGATGCCGATATGACACCCTCCTTCGGGAAGGATACCTTGCGGGACTTTTACAAGCGGGTGCTGAACGAGGGGCTTGCCGGACAGGAGCTTGGTGAACACTCCATGTTTTGAGGTGCGTTGCCTGTGGCTCTTCAGACAATCTCTATGCCATAAGTGTCGAGCAAACCGATCACTCCCTGCAGGGAAAATTTCGCTTTTCGGAGGCGATTTATTTCAGGATTGATGGAGTAGTTGAAGGCCGATGAAAAATCAGCCTGCTCCAGGTTCGTATGAAAAAAGGTGCTCTGCAAAAGGTCACAATTCTCGAAGGTGGCTCCTTTCAATTCTGCCTCACTAAAATCCGCCTCCTGAAGGTTACAGTTTTTGAAATGGATGTTTTTAAGCTTTATATGGGCAAAAAGTGCAAGCTTTATCATGCAGTTCTCAAAATCAAGTTCCAGCAGAAATTTTCGGCAGTCACTGAACTGCACGCCAAGCAATTTGCAGTCCACAAATTTTACCTCCTGCAGGCTGGTATTCTTGAGTTTGACCAGACTTCCATCGCAACCATCAAAGAGGCACTTGATGAAGCTCATCCCGGAGAGGTCGACGCTGTTGAAGTTGCAGTTGATGAATTGGCACTCTTCATAGCTCCCCCCATCCAGCTTCTCTTCCCTGAAATCGACTTTTTCAAATCTCCTGTTTTCGGTAAAACTGCCCTGCATAACTAATAAAAGATGAGTGCTACTTTTGTTCAGAAGCCGCTTTGCCCGACAGCTCTGCCTTGCCAAAAAATGCGCCAAGGGCCAGCGTTACAATGCCCTGCATGGGGCCAAGCCAAAGGTTCGACTGTTTCAAAAAATCAAGTGGAGCAACATTTGGACTAAAAAGTGGTTGCAGTGAAATGCTGGCCATCAGAAGCGTAAAATATCCCACAGAGAGCCAGAGACTGAGGTTGAAAAGAAAGGAATCAACCACTCTCTGATCGTCAGCCACAGCGGTGAACTCTTTGACCGCCACACCAACCATCAAGGAGAGTGTTGGCATGACGTTTGGAAGGAACCACCCCCAGGCATCACTGACTCGATCCAGATAGGGGCCCTCCTCCTGCATGGATTGAGCAATCAGAAGCAGGGAGAGCATACCAGCGCCAGCCAGCCAGACAACAAGCAATCTTTTTTTACACTCCTGAACCGGTCGTTGCTGTTTCATTGTTGTGCAGCGTTTGGTTGAAGATTACTCCAGATACCGGAACGCACAAGATGTGTTTTGCCGGTTAATGAGCCAGGAATAACCGTTGATGACTGAGGCGTTATTTTGATCTCGTATATGAGCGCTGTACAGCGATAGTGATCGGTATATTCTGACTGCCCGGTTTCTGTCGGCAGGATATTGAAACCCTCATTGAACCATCTCTCAACCTCAGCTTTACCCGGCTCCGTTTTTCCCTGGCTGAATCCGTCTGAGGTGATGATGAAGACAATGACGCGATAGTAGCCTGGATTACCTTTAAAGAGCGCGTTGACATAGGCAGAAAAATTCGTAAAAGGATTTATTGGAGAAGATTTTAACGCCCATCGCTCCTCTCCGGATTTTGGTATTCCATTTTTGTTGATCTGCTCAATACGGGTTGCAATGGCAAAACCACCAGGCACCGCAAAGTATGAGGATTCTGAATAGCCAGAGTTGTCGAGGGCTGAACGGAGAATACTGTCTACGTCATGAAACAGCACGATTCCATGGTCAGTGCGGCGCAGAAATGCGTCAGGAATAACCTCTCTCGCTGAAGCTTTTGGCGGTGGCCAGGGGAAGTTTGGCATACTTTTCGCCTTTTCATCGCTTGCTTTTTTTGATGAAGTTGCTGTAATGTTTACCGTGACTTTTTTGGGAAGCACTCCTCCGCGACCATTCCCACTACCATATCCGATTCCTTGTCCTGACCCAGTTCCACCACCACCTTTTCCGACACCAATGATACCTTCACCAAAACTCATGGATTTTTCATCAATGCCTGCTGAAGCTGCAACAGGTGGTGGCGGCGGGGGCGGAAGAGCTGCCACCACTGGCGCGGGTGCCGGAGCAGGGATGATGACAGGAGCTGGAGCCGGGGGGGGAGTTGATGAGCGTTGGTGTTCAAGTTCAGCAGCACGTACAGACGCTGACTGAGTTTCACGATTCTGCTGGTCGGGATGTTGTGATGTGACCGAACCACAACCGGCACAACAGAGAAAGGTGAGCAGTAAACAGAAAGGATAATAGCGGTTCATGCAGACTTGTTGGTTAAAGTGTCCTTGAAAAATGTGATGGCCAACCAGGCGCATCATCTCTCGCATCGTTGTTGAATATACTTTTTTCCCGGTTCATGGTATATATTGCGCTCCAACTGTTTTTTTAGCAACTCTTTTATCAGTCTGTAACCGTGAAAAAAATATTCTTGCCACTTCTGTTCTCCGGGATGTTGACGACCCAGACTCAGGCATCACCCTATATGGCCAGCTCAGCAGGATTTGCTCAGCCAGCCAACTCCGAGGCTACCGTTTCAGGTGTTGTCCATACCAATGTAGCGGAGTACAAGAGGGGAGTGCCCATTAGTGTTGGATTAGGGATTGCTTCAGGCGCATACCGTCTGGAAGGGACTTTGGGCTATCAGTCAAATCCGGTTTATAAGCGTCTTGGTGTGGTATTATCTGGAAGCGACCTTTCGCTCTTGTCTGCAATGGCTAATGGTTATCGCGATTTTAGAATAGGTTACTCAACGATATCACCCTATCTGATTGCGGGTCTTGGTGGAGCGAGGGTTAATATCCTGACGGGCTCAACAAGCCGTGTCAATCAAAATGTGTTTGCCTGGCAAATTGGTGCCGGAGCGGGTGTGAAGGTCTCTGATCGTGTTACCCTCGATCTTTCAGGACGGTATTACAAAACCGGCGATGTTACCGACTCTTCTGGTTCCACTCCCGTTACCTTTACGGTGTCCGGTATCAAATATTTGGTTGGCGCAAGAGTTAACTTTTAGGGTTACATCTGACCTTGTCACTATGGTAGCGATTCTTCCCCTCATGAGAGCTTTTTTCGCTTTAACCGCAGAGAGTTGCTGACCACGGAAACACTACTGCCTGCCATGGCAAGACCCGAGAAGACCGGGTTCAGGAAAATACCCCAGAGGGGAAAGAGGGCGCCGGCGGCAAGTGGAATGCCGATGATGTTGTAGATAAAGGCCCAGAAAAGGTTCTGGCGTATGACCCGCATGGTGGCGCGAGCGAGGGTGATAGCCTGCGCCACCTTGTTGATGTCGCCCTTGAGCAGGGTGATACCTGCCGATTCGATAGCAACGTCTGTCCCCGTAGCCATGGCAATACCAACATCAGCCTGGGCGAGCGCCGGGGCATCGTTGACACCATCTCCTGCCATCACAACCCTGTGCCCCTGCGCCTGCAACTCCCTGATTTTTTTTGCCTTCTCCTGTGGCAGCACATTGGCGATAACCTCGTCAATACCGACTTGACGCGCTATAAAGTTGGCAACCGAGAGGTTGTCGCCCGTCAGCATAATCACGGTGAGCCCTTTGCGGTGCAGCGCAGCCACTGCCTCCCGTGCCTGTGCCTTGACGGTATCGCTCAAAGCAAGTAACCCTGTTGCCCTGCCATCCTCTTCAATAACGACAACGGTTTTACCCTCATCCTGAAGTTGTTGCAGCTCCGGCAGCAACAGTTCACTCTGAACCGGTTTGCGAACAGCGACGGAGCTGTTGGCAATGCTTGCAGAAACGCCGATCCCCTGCAGTGCCCTGAAGTTGGTGATATCGCCGGGGGTGAGCTGCTGCTTTCGGGCAGCATCAACAATTGCCTTTGCCAGTGGATGCTCCGAACGGCTCTCTATGGTGGCGGCGAGCTGCAGCAGGGAGGTGATGCTTCTTTCGTTGTCGAGCGAAAGAATGTCGGTCATCTGTGGATTGCCGGTGGTGATGGTGCCGGTCTTGTCGAACACCACCGTGTCGATCGAGCTGAGTTTTTCGAGACTTTCGGCATTTCGGATAAGGATGCCATAGTCAGCCCCCTTGCCAATGCCGACAATGATCGCGGTCGGCGTGGCAAGCCCCAGCGCACAGGGGCAGGCGATCACCAGAATACCCACCATCCCCATGATACCGAAGGACAGACTGGTTGAAAATTCGAGATATGCAGTCCCCACCGTTATCCAGACCACAAAAGTGAGTGCGGCAAGCACAAGAACAAGCGGCACAAAGATGGCAGCAACCTTGTCGGCAAGCTGCTGTATCGGCGCTTTCGAGCCCTGGGCCTCCTCCACCATTCTGATGATGCGGGCAAGCACAGTGTCGGAGCCGACACCGGTAGCCCTGAAGGTGAAGGAGCCCTGCTTGTTGATGGTGCCACCAATAACGTTGTCGCCCGCTTTTTTATCGACAGGTATGGACTCACCCGTCACCATCGATTCATCAATGGAGGAGTCGCCTGAGGTGATGATGCCGTCCACAGGCAGTTTTTCGCCGGGCTTGACAAGGAGCGTATCGCCCTTTCTCACCTCATCAACCGGAATCAACAGCTCTTTTCCCCCTCTCTGGACCAAAGCCGATTTTGCCTGAAGAGTGATCAATTTCTCGATAGCCTCACCGGTCTTCAACTTTGAGCGGGCTTCCAGATATTTGCCAAGCAGGACAAAGCCAATCACCACAATGGTGACATCGAAGTAGGTCGAATCGGGCGCATGGAGAAACTCTTTTATTGGCGGAACAAGGGTGATGAGCGCACTGTAAAGGTAAGCGGTCACCGTTCCAATACCGATCAGGGTGTCCATACTTGCTGCCCCGCTCCTGACAAACATCAGAATGCCATGCAGGAACGGCCCGCCGGTACGAAAGACCATCCAGGTTGAGAGCAGCATAAAGAGGATATTGAGATGCTCCATGGAGAGGGGGAGATGGGGTATGGCGTGCATAACCATTGAGCCGATATCCCACATCATGAGGAGAAAAACGAGCAGAGCGACGGGGAGCGCAACCTGCACCTTTCGGAGCTGACTCTGCAGCTCCCGCTCTTTCTCCTCCCTCTTTTTGGCAGCGTCAGACACCGCCATGGCAAAGCTCACCGGTGGCTCTTCTACCTCAAGCGCGTAGCCATATTTATTGACAACTTCGTTCAGCACCTCAGGTGTCAGATCATTACCCTCAAACTCCAGCGTGGCTCTCTCTGTCGCCAGATTGACATTGACCTCCCTGATGCCCTCAACTTTGGAGAGCTTTTTCTGGATGATGGCCGCACAGCTCGCGCAGTGCATCCCCTTGACGCTGTAGGTCTCACTGCTCATGCAATCTCTGCGGGATATATTTCGCACTCAAAGTTCTTCTTATTGCACAAACAACTGAGTAAAAACCAGTACCTTGACGCGACACCTTGATATCGCTTGTTCAGCCTATCGCACATGAAGCACTCCACGTTGCACACCCATGGCACAGGTTATTTTATAGGTGCCTGTTTTTTGCGGCGTAAACTCCATAACCACCATTTTCCCTTTCACCAGCGGCTGGGGCTTCTCCACCAAACCCGGAATCATGATGTCGCTCATACAGCCGGATGCGGTATCGGTGGGGTTGATCTCAAGGCGCACCTTCTCACCCGCTTTGACGGTGAAGGAGTTCGGAGCGATATCTTTCGACTTCGTGTAGTTAATGGAAAATGTTTTTTCTCCCTCTGCTGCAAACATGGTGGCCGGCGCAGCGAGAGTCATGAGTGCTGCTGCAAGTATGATTATTCTCTTTCTATCCATTATTATCTCGTTTAAAATTTGTTCAGTATGCAAGTACACAATTTAGCAGTGCCATCAGAACCATCAACAGAGAAAAGAACGCTCTTTTTGTTGTGATCGTTTCAGAACAACAATGGTGATGATGTATCAACATCTTTGAGTTTCTACCCGGGAACGCCGAGCTCCAGCTCGGGATATTATCCTCTCATTAATCAGTGTTTCATTCCTGAGTGGCGAAGCCTCCCTTTTTTAAGATCCCGTTTTTTCATCATCACAAAAATGACCGGGGTCATAATAAGCACATGAATTGCCGATGAAATCATTCCCCCTATCATCGGGGCGGCGATAGGTTTCATCACATCAGCTCCGGTACCGCTCGACCACATGATCGGAATCAGCCCCAGCAGGGCAACCGCCACAGTCATCAGCTTTGGGCGCAGACGAAGTACGGCCCCCTCGAAGGCGGCATCGTAGATATCCTGTTCGCTGCAGGGGCCATTAAGCAATTTTTTATCGAGTGCTTCGTGCAGATAGATGACCATCACCACGCCGGTCTCAACAGCAATGCCATAGAGAGCTATAAAGCCGACCCAGACGGCAACCGAGAGGTTGTACTGGAGAGCTGAAAGCAGATAGACTCCTCCAACCAGGGCAAAAGGCACCGAAAGCATCACCATCGAGGCTTCAAGGAGTGACTGGAAGGTAAAGTAGAGAAGAATGAAGATAATCACCATGCCAAGCGGTATCAGCACCTGGAGACGCTCTTTTGCCCTGATCTGGTTTTCCCACTGGCCTGACCATGTCACGTAGTAACCAGAGGGCAGCTTGAGCTTTTGTTCCAGTACCTGTTTTGCCTCAGTAACAAAGCCTCCCATATCGCGGCCACGAACATTGAGATAGACCAGCGACCGTAAAAGCCCCCCTTCGCTGTTGATCTCCGGCGCACCAGTGGTGATCTTCATCGTTGTAACCAGGGAGAGAGGTACCTGGGTGCCCTCCATGCCGCCGACCAGAATACGACCAATTGCCGGGATGTTGTCGCGATAATCGCGGAGGTAGCGGAGGCGGATGGGAAAGCGGTTGCGCCCTTCAACAGCGGTGGAGAGAATCTCGCCACCAAGGGCAGTCTCAATCACATCCTGAATGTCGTTGACGCTCACCCCATACCGTGCGGCTGCCTGTCGGTCGATGGTGATGTCGAGGTAGTTCCCCCCGGTAACCCTCTCGGCAACAACGTCGGCGGAGCCATTGATCGGCTTGAGAATGGCCTCAGCCTGAAGAGCCAGCTCCTTCAGCACATTGAGGTCATTGCCGAAAATCTTGACACCAAGGTCGGTGCGTACACCAGTTGAGAGCATGTTAATGCGGTTAATAATGGGCTGGGTCCAGCCGTTGCGGACACCGGTCTGCTGAAGCTTTGCATCCAGCTCTGCCACGATATCAGCTTTCTTGATTCCGGCACGCCACTGCTCTTTGGGTTTCAGAATAATGATACTTTCAAACATGGAGACCGGTGCCGGATCAGTGGAAGTCTCGGCCCGTCCAACCTTGCCAAGCACCTGCTCAACTTCCGGTACGCTCTTGATGATCTTGTCCTGTATCTGGATAATTCGTTTCGCCTCGGTGATGGAGACATTGGGCAGCGTTACCGGCATGTAGAGCAGCGAACCCTCGTCGAGGGGCGGCATGAACTCCGAGCCAAGATTCATGAACATCGGCACAGCAATTCCAAGCGCCAGAAGGTTAAGGGCAATGGTGGTTTTTTTCCAGAGCAGCACCCAGCGGATCACCGGCGCATAGAGCTTGATAAAAAAGGTTGAAACGGGGTTGGCGCTCTCAGGCCGCATCTTTCCCCGCATGAGATAGTACATCAATACCGGCACCAGCGTGATGGCAATCATGGCTGAGGCCATCATGGAGAAGCTCTTGGTGAAGGCGAGCGGATGGAAGAGCTTGCCCTCTTGCCCCTCCAGCATAAAGACCGGCACAAAGGAGAGGATGATAATTGCCAGAGAAAAGAAGATCGCCCTTCCAACCTGTTTTGCCGAGATAATGACCACCTCAAGCCGTTTTGCGGCTCTCTCCTCCGGTGGAATTTCGGAGAGGTGGCGATAGCAGTTCTCCACCATAATCACTCCTGCATCCACCAGCACACCAATGGCAATGGCGATACCGCCAAGCGACATGATATTGGAGCTGACACCCATCAGCTTCATGGCAATAAAGGCAATCAGCACTGCGATGGGCAGCGTCAGTACAATCACCAGAGCACTTCTGAAGTGAAGCAGAAAGAGGAGAATGACCAGCGAGACCACGATTGACTCTTCCAGCAGGTTTTTCTTAAGCGTATCAACAGCCCTTGCGATAAGATCGGAACGGTCATAGGAGATCTTTATCTTTACACCTGGAGGCAGCCCCTTCTCCAGCTCTTTGATCTTGAGCTTGACTCGCTCAATGACTTCGCTGGCATTTTCCCCATACCGCATCACCACAATGCCACCAACGGTTTCACCCTCACCGTTGATATCCAGCAGACCCCGCCGTAGAGCGCCACCAACCTGAACCGTGCCAAGGTTTTTCAGGAAGACGGGTGTGCCTCGCATATCGACACCAACTGAAATGTTTTCCAGATCAGCCCTCGATTTGATATAGCCACTTCCCCTGATCAGGTATTCGGCATCCGCCTGTTCAATCAGCTTTCCCCCTGTATCCCTGTTGGAGGCCTTGATGGCATCCATGACGGTGGCCACCTTGATGTTGTAGGCAAAGAGCTTGTTGGGATCAAGATCAACTTGATACTCCCGAACAAAACCGCCGATAGAGGCCACCTCGGCCACGCCCGGCACCGTGTTGAGCTGGTAGCGCACAAACCAGTCCTGGAGAGTTCGGAGCTGCTCCAGGTCATAACCTTTTGCCTCAAGCGTATACCAGAACACATGGCCTACACCTGTGCCATCGGGGCCAAGCGTGGGAACCACCCCTTGGGGGAGCAGGGATGCGGCAAAGTTCAGTCGTTCGAGCACACGGGTTCTTGCCCAGTAGATATCTGCCTTATCGTCGAAAATCACGTAAATCATGGAGAAACCGAAGGCGCTTGATGCCCGGACGGCACGCACCTGGGGAAGCCCCTGAAGATTTGCGGCCAGCGGATAGGTCACCTGATCTTCAACCACCTGGGGAGATCGGCCCGGAAAGTCGGTGAAGACAATCACCTGGTTATCGGAGAGATCCGGAATGGCATCGACCGGAGTCTTGTAGACCGACCAGCCACCCCAGGCAATCAGCAATCCGAACACCATCAGCACGACAACCCGGTTTCGGGCGGCATAGTCTATGATTTTCTCTATCATCTCAGTTGGGATTCAGAGTCAATAAGGTATCCTCCCGACACGGCCACCTTTTCGCCAACGGCAATGCCCGACAAAATCTGCACCTTGTCATTCATTCGCTCTCCAACCTGAACATCACGCGATACAAAGGTACCCGGTGAACTCTCTACCCAGACAACCTGCCGTTTGCCGGTATCCATCACCGCCGTCACCGGCAGCACAATGGCGGGGGAGAGAGGAATGCGGATGGTGGCATTAACGAACATGTCGGGCTTCAGCTTCAGGCCGGAATTTGCCATCTCCACCCGAGCCTTGATGGTTCTTGTTTTTGGATCGAGAAAGGGGTAGATCAAAGAAATTTTGCCGGTAAAGAGCTTGTCAGGAAAAGAGCGGGAGCGAATTTCAACCTGTTTACCCAGATGCATGGAGGCAAATTCGTTCTCATAGACCTCAATCTCCACCCACACCACCGAGAGGTCGGCAATATTAAAAAGTGCTTCACCCATATTGACATATTGACCCTGCTGCACCATTTTTTCAATCACAACGCCGGATTGAGGCGTATAAATGGGGATCCTGATATCGGAACGGCCTGTTTTTTCGAGCGTTGCAATCTGACTCTCTTTCACACCAAAGAGCAGAAGGCGCTGTTTTGCCGACGCGACCAGCCCCTCGCCATTTTGGGCAAGAGAGGTAAATGGTGAATTCTTGAGTTGCTCGCGGCTCTTGATGGCCAGCAGATACTCCTGCTCGGCAGCAATGAGATCGGGAGAGTATATCTCGGCGACTGGGCTCTCTTTGCTCACAAGAGAGCCGACCGAGGTGACATAAAGCTTGTCAAGGCGTCCGGCAATCCAGGCGGTCACTTTACTCTGTCGCGACTGGTCATACTGCACAATACCCACAGCATTAATCTCCTTGTTCAAGCTCTCTTTTTTAGCCTCAAGAGTGGCAACATTGGCCATAACTCGTCGGGAAGGGGAGAGCGAGATGCGATCGACCATTTTGGCAGGAGCTGGCAGAGCCTCCTCGTGGGTATGATCAATCTTCTTGATCAGCTCCATGCCACAGATGGGGCAAAGACCGGGGTTGTCCCTGATCACTGAGGGATGCATTGAGCAGGTATAGAGCTGCCTGCTCTCGGTCGCAGTTGGTGTTCCAATCTTTACGGAATGTTGCTGCTGCCACAGAAACCAGCCGCCACCCGCCACTGCTGCAAACAGAAGCAGCAGCAGCAAAGGAATCAGGGTTTTCTTGTTCAGTGTCATGATAAAAAGCGTGATATCGTTCTTGTTAAGGATGTGGTGGTTTGGATGGTGTGGCGAGTTCAGTTCCCGTGGCCGCCTCAAGTTGAGCCAGTTTCATCATATACTCTACCTGCGAATCATAGAGCGCCCGTTCAGCGTTGAAGAGGTTCATACGGCTGTCGAGCAGTGTCAAAAAATCAACCTTGCCAACCTGATAGCTGATAAGCGCAGACTCAAGCGACTGTTCTGCCTGGGGAATAATCCCGCCCTTGTAGAGTTCAACCAGTTTGCGGCGACGTTCCATTTGAACAAGGGTTTCGTTGATGGTGAGTGAAATGGAGCTTTTCAGGGCATTCAGCTCTTCATTTGCCATAATTCGTTCATAACCGGATTCACTCCGCATCTCCCGACGTTTTTCCTGCTGGTAGGGGAGGTTGAAGGTTACGCCAAGCGTGACCATGTCGTCGCCAGGGTCGGGTGCCATAGTGGTCGAGACCGGTTCGCGGAACATATATTCAAGGGAGAGGGTGAAATCGGGATATTTTTCTCTCTCCGCAAGCCGTTGCGATGCTTCACTTTTGAGCACAAGGCTGGTCAGGCTTTTGACTTGGGGTCGCCTCTCTGTCGCCGTAGTGTACAACTGTTCAGGGGAGAGTGTTACCTGAGGCAGAGCAAAGTCAGCAACGGTTCCGACCGAAGTGTTGCCAGAACGATGAAGAAGATAATTGAGGTTCGCCTCCACGCTTTTCCGCTGCTGCTGCAGGGATATCTGCATTTCAAGCATCCTTGATTTTTCGAGACCGGCCTTAAAGATATCCTGTTGCACACCTTGCCCAAGCGAATATTTCAACTCGGTGATGGCCACAAAATCGGCGAGGAGTTTCAGGTTTTTATCAAGAACCGCAAGCTCTTTGTCGATTCCCCAAATCTGGTAGTAGCTCTCGGTAACCATTCTCGTCAACTCAAGCTTGCGCTCTTCAACAGCCCATCTCCAGGATTCAGCTTCATGGTTGGCAACCTCCTGACGGAGAGCACGTTTGCCCCAGAAGGGGAGCTGCTGCGAAAGCCCAATCACCTTTGCCGATTGGGGATCCCTGTTCAACACCCATGGTTCAGTGGGAGAAACACTCTGCAGTTTGAGCATAAGCATGGGATCATCAAGTGCTGTCGCCTGTTTTGCCTTGCTGGTAAACATCTTCCAGCGAGCCTCCGAAGACTTCACCTCTGGATTATTGGTGACAGCAGCCGCAACAAGAAGATGGAGATCTTCAGCAGGCGCACTTTTCACCTCTGATTTTACGGGGAGAGAGGCAAGTGCAAAGAGCAACAGCAGGGCAGATGCTCGGACTTTTTTCATGGCAATCTTCATCACATCTCCGAGGTGGTATGGAACTCAAGTTCAGGATAGTCATCCCTGGCAATTTTCAGCATCCACTCGCTCTCGGCCAGAAAAACCGGATTATCCTCTTTGTCACGAGCGACAGCATTCCATTTTCGGCGAATAAACTCATCAAGCATCTCCTTGTTCTTGCCGGTGATCCAGAATGCCTTGTGAAAGCGCAGGGGAGTGAAGTCGCACTGGGCACCATACTCATGTTCAAGCCGGAATTTAATAACGTCAAATTGCAACTCGCCGACAGTACCGATGATTTTGCGCACGCCATGCTGGATAAAAAGCTGGGCCACCCCCTCCTCCGTGAGCTGACGCACCCCCTTGTCGAGCTGTTTTGCTTTCAGCGGGTCGCGGTTTTCCAGCGCCTTGAAAATTTCGGGTGAAAAGCTTGGTATGCCCCGGAAGTGAAGCTCCTCGCCCTCCGTGAGGGAGTCGCCAATTTTAAGGGAGCCATTGTCGTAAAGGCCGATCACATCGCCGGGCCATGCCTCGTCAATGACGCTTTTTTCGTTGGCCATAAAGTGGGTTGGGCTTGAAAAGCGGATTTTTTTCTGAAGGCGTGTGTGATGGTAAAATTTGTTACGCTCAAATTTGCCCGAACAGATCCGAAAAAATGCCGTGCGGTCGCGGTGGTTGGGATCGAGGTTGGCATGTATCTTGAATACAAATCCACTCATCGTCTCCTCCGAGGCTTTGACGATCCGCTCATTGGCCTCTCGCTCATCCGGGCTTGGGGCGACGGCCAGGAAAGTTTCGAGCAGCTCTCTGATGCCAAAGTTGTTGATTGCACTGCCAAAGAAGACCGGTGCCAGCGCACCTGATCGATAGCTCTCAACATGAAAGGGCTCATACACACCCTCAATCAGCGTCACCGCCTCACGAAGTTTTTCACAGAAACTTTCAGGAATCCATTTTTCAAGCTCAGGGTCGTTCGGATCGCTCACTTTGATTTGGCTTTCGCTGATTCGGGTGGTATTGGCTTCAAAGAGGTTCAGCTCTTTTTTATAGAGATTATAGACTCCTTTAAACGTTTGACCCTGACTGATGGGCCAGGTGAGGGGTCTGACAACGATATGCAGTTTATGCTCCAGTTCATCAAGTAGCTCGAAGGGGTTTCGCCCCTCACGATCCATCTTGTTGATAAAGATGATGACCGGAGTATTGCGCATCCGGCACACCTCCATCAGTTTTTCGGTCTGCTCTTCAACCCCCTTGACACAGTCAACGACCAGAATGACGCTGTCGACGGCGGTCAGGGTTCGATAGGTATCTTCGGCAAAGTCCTTATGGCCGGGGGTATCAAGAATATTGACCCGTTTGCCTCCATATTCAAACCCCATGACCGAGGTAGCAACCGAAATACCACGCTGCTTCTCAATCTCCATAAAATCACTGGTGGCTGTTTTGCGAATTTTGTTGCTTTTAACGGCCCCGGCTGTCTGAATGGCACCGCCAAAGAGAAGAAATTTTTCGGTCAGGGTGGTCTTGCCCGCATCGGGGTGGCTGATGATGGCAAAGGTTTTTCTTCTTGCGGTCTCCTTAGTTAAATCCATAGTGTATATTGTGATGAAGCTAAATGACTAAATGAAATAATTATTTCTCTTGACAGCTCATGCGAAAAGAGAGAAAAGCCTGGTATCAACAGATAGGGCTCCGATCAGTACGCTGGAACTCTCATGCGGCACTAAAAAACCAGAGTGCCATCTGCTGGTGCGAATGAAGATACAAAGATGCTTATGAATCCGCAGAATCTCTCTCTAAAAACTTTCTTGCATTCAGCTAAAATTCTCATGTATTGCATTATCGGATAACCGAAAAAATAGCTATTTTTGGGAGCTTTTTTTAACCAGCCCTACAAGCATTTCAAATTGAAACCATGAACTTTAATCCTTGGCACGACGTTGAAATCGGAGAGAATCAACCGAGTATTGTCAACGCCATTATCGAGATTTCAAAAGGCAGCAGGACCAAGTATGAACTTGACAAAAAAACCGGCATGCTAAAGCTTGACCGAGTACTTTATTCTGCGGTTTTTTACCCGGCAAATTACGGTTTTATCCCAAAAACTCTTGGTGATGACCATGATCCGCTTGACATTCTTGTTGTTTCGCAGTCAGATATTGTTCCTTTGTGCATGGTGAGAGCGAGGGTCATCGGGGTCATGCGCATGATTGATCACGGAGAGGGTGATGACAAGATCATTGCTGTTGCTGAAGATGATGTCAGTATGGGGCATATTCAGACTATTGACCAGTTACCTCCATACTTTGCCTCTGAATTAAAGCACTTTTTTGAAGAGTATAAGTCGCTTGAGCAGAAGACTGTGCTTGTAGAAGAGTTCCAGAGCGCTGATATTGCCCGTCAGAGCATTATTCACGCAATTGATAATTATAGAAAAGTGTACGAATAAAAATTACAAAAGAAGTAGATTGACGTATCTTTTTATTGATTTAATTGTACTCATTGCGTTAAACGCGGGGTCACTGGTACAAGTTGCTGTGACCCTTTATTTTACATAGATTATTCACTGGTATTCATTGCGACCAACAAGTATAGAAGCTTTTTCGGAGGTTTTTATGGGATGTTTTTGTAATAAATTTGCATTTGCAAGAGTAGAATAAAATCATTATCATATCGGGTTATATTTGGTTAAGGATGTGCCTCGATGAGGTTGTGCCTTATTTTGTGACCGTTCTAATAAGTTTTGAAAAATTAGAAGGTTAAATTGTCTCATCACTCATAAAAGCCCTACAATCTATGCCCAATACAATTTATTTCATCACGGGAGATCTTCGGGATCAGCAAACGCTGCTTGCGGGGTTACCTTTTGGTGCCGACGTGCATCTTCTTGATCAAGAACTGGATGGACTTTCTGAAATTGCCAAGGTTCTTTCTGACAGATGTGAAATCGACACACTTCATTTGCTCAGTCATGGACATACCGGATCGATTCAGTTGGGCATTATGTCGCTGACAAGTGATAATGTTGAGGATTATGCGTCGATTTTGAGAAGAATTGGTGTGTCGATGTCCGCCAGAGGTGAAATTCTCCTGTATGGTTGCAACGTTGCGGAGGGAATTGAGGGTCAGGAATTTGTAGCTTCGTTGGCCACTCTGACCAATACCAGGATTGCTGCTTCAACCACGCCTGTTGGTGCTTCAGCGCTCGGTGGTAACTGGGAGCTTGACGCAAGATGTGGGAAGATTGAGAGCGAGGTACTGGAGGTTACAGATTATACCGGAGTGCTTGCTGGCCCTACATTTTTGTCTGCGACTATGGCGACAGGCTCCTCAGTTGTGCTTCTGAATTACAGCACAACGCTTCAAACAGTTACCCCTCCGTCTGCCTCGCTTTTTTCGGTTACTATCGATAATATTGTCTATACGCCATCATCTCTCGGGATAGTCAATACCTTGACTGCTGCGGCTGCTACCACCTCCACAGGCACAGTAGAGCTCTTTTTGCCAACGACTCTTGCCGCTGGTGCTCATGTTATTTCTGTTAATTATACCCCATCCTATCCTGCTGGCGTGACAGATTTAACGGGTGGTGTTATTCAGGGTATAACTGTAGCGCCAAACGATGTTCTTCCGCTGGTCAATTCTGCAGTTACAACCGTTGCCTCCAGTGCGCCTACCTTGTTATCAAGCGCACTTACAGTTGGAGCAACTGCCACTGCAACCTCTTCTTTGGTAATGACATATAGTGCTGCACTTGCCGTGGCCGCAGCATTAACAATTCCTCTGACATCATTTACAGTATCAGTTGATGGTGTGCTTTCTAATCCAACAGTTATAGCTGCTATTGCTGCAAATGCAACAACGGTCACGTTGACACTTCCTGCAACGGTTACAGCTTCCATTCTCAGTTATGGAACTCATTCCGTTGCCCTTAATTATACACCCTCACTTCCAGCGAATCCTCTTCCTGTTGCTCCCGCAGTTGTTGTTGCGCCAGCAGTTGATAATGCTGCCGGGGTTATACAGGGTGCAACTGCTGCTGCTGTAGGCGGTACCAACGATGCAGCGCCAATTGTCAATTTTGCGGTGCCAGTTCCAACTCTGACAGCAGCTCAATTGCTAATAGGAGCGACCAATACTGCGCCAATTATTACAGCCACAGCAGCAACGACACCCTATACTGAAAATGCCTTGCCGACGGCTGTTAATGCTGCATTTACCATTACCGACAGTTACTGGAAGACGGGCTCAATGTCAGTTTCCATTACCGCCGGTATGGAATCCGGGGATACACTTTTACTCCCGATCTTTGCAACCGGATTGAGCGGCATCAGCGTCAGTTCAACACAGATAAGTGCAAACACCTACGCAGTATTTGGCAGTGGAATACAGATTGGCACAACAACAGCACAATCCTCCAATGGTGCTTTGTGGACGTTTAACTTTACCTCTGCAACCAATGCACAGGTACAGGCTCTTACCAGGGCTATTTCATACAGCAGCACGAGTGATCATTTCTTGACCCTGAGCCGTGGCATAACCTTTAGTTTTACTGATGCGGTGCTTGCCGTTGCAACAGTAGCTAACACGGTTAGTTCTGCACAGATCATCAATATCACTCCGGTGAATGATGCCCCAACGTTAACTCAGTTTGCGGCTCCGGTTGCAACAGGGAGTGAGGATACAGCTATTCCGGTAACCTTTGCAAACCTGCAAAGCCAGGGGAATCAGGCTGATATTGATGGCACGGTTGTTGGTTTTGTGGTGAAAACGTTAGCTCCAGGTACCACACTTTCGATAACAAATACGATAACAGGGGTAACAACTCCATTTGCAGCAGTCACCAATGATCTTATTGATGCGACACACACTGCCAATTGGACTGCCCCTCTCAATGCCAATGGTATTCAGGATGCATTTACGGTAGTTGCTCTTGATGGAGGTGTTCCTGTTCAGCCGGGCTTGCTCACTGCACTTCCAGCCCTGGCCTCCTCAACTCCCGTTCAGGTACAGCTCTCAGTCACACCTGTGAATGATATTCCTACCATTGATCTCGACAGTACCACAGCAGGAACAGGTTCGGTTAACACCTTCCTTCCCCGTGGTTCGGCTGTACAGGTGATCAGTAATAATGTGTTGATTAACGATCCGGATATTGTTCGCGGCACGACTGGTGGTGTGGTAACACAGGCATCAGCAACAATTGGTGTCGGCGGTGTTGACACTCCATACGAAACTCTTTACGTTCAGGGTGCAAATATTGTAACAGTCGGGGCACAGGTTCGCTTCAAACTGCCAAACTACAACCCCTCAGATTCTTCAACCTACCTTGCGGTAACGGGAAACAACACGACAAAAGTTACCTTCACCGGAACATCAACATGGACACAGTATGAAGCGGCTCTGAAAACAATCGTTTACAATAACAGTAATTCATTTGCGACGGGTGGTGATCGTTCAATCAATGTCGATCTCAAGCTCATGGATGCCTCTCCTGTAGCCGCAAATAACGTTATGACGACTGCTTCAGCAGTAGCGACGATTAAGGTTCCCTGGGCACCGGTCATTGATCTTGATGGTGGAGCGACCCAGAATGTTAACGACAGGAATTATACGGCAAGTTACGTTGAAGGAGCATCTGCAGCGGCTGTAACCTCCTGGGTAAAGATTGCAGCAGCCGACTCCACGATAACTGACCTTCAGGGGAATGTTCAAAGTGTCACCATTGCTGTACGCACACCAGGGGTCGAAGATACTTTGAGCATCAGTGCCGCTGACCAGGCAGTGCTCGCCGGATATGGCATAACAACGACAGCCACTACCGGCAATTCAATCACTTTCAGTCAGAATGTTGCTAAAACGGTCACCACTCTTCAGTTTCAGAATGCTCTTCACACCGTTCTGTTTGGAATCAATTCACAATATCCGCCAAATCTGGTCCGCTCTATTGATGTCACATCAATTGATGTTGATGGCAATATTGGCTTGGCGGCAACGACAACTCTAAATGTTATCCGCACAAATGATGCTCCTGTTGTTACCCCTGTTACGGTAGTGGGTGCAATAAACGAAGGGACTGTTCCTGGAGCTCCTTTATCAACAGGAGGGTCGTTTACCTTTGCCGATCCAGATCTGAATGACAGGCCAACAGCGACCGTCACAGGTTTTTCATCTACGGGACCTGTCCTTTTGCCAGAACATGTCGCGGCTCTTAAAAACGCATTTCAGGTTTCTGCTCTTCCCGGCAATACGAACGGTGGCACCATCAACTGGAATTTTGCTCTTACTGAGGACAAGATATCTTTCCTTGGTGCAGGTGAGGTTGTCAATGCGACATTTACAGTGACACTTAGCGATCATAATGGAGGAACTGCGAACCAGAATGTCACCCTTACCATCACAGGAACGAACGATGCGCCAGTCATAACACCACTGAATGTAGCAGGAACAGCTCTTGTGCCATCTGTATCCACCGGTGGAAATGTTGTCAGTAGTGGTTCATTTACCTTTGCAGATAATGATCTTATTGATCGACCAACTGCTTCGATAACAGCTTTACCAACACTGTTATCAGCCACTATATTAAATGCTGCCGGTACTACTATTGGAAGCCTGACTGGACCGCAGCTCACTGCCATCACTAACGGATTTTCTCTATCAGCGTTGGCAACAAATACGAATACTGGGACTGTTAACTGGAATTTCAGTTTGCCCGACAATGCAATTTCGTTGACCAGAGGCCAGCATGTCCTTGCCACATTCGGCGTAACTGTCAGTGATAACCTCCTTTTGACACCAGGCACAGCTATCCAGAATATCACAGTTGACATAACCAGAAACTCAGCACCTGTTATTTCGGTTGTCGATGTTGCAGGCAATATCACTGAAGGTTCAGTTTTATCAGACGCTGGTTCGATCTCATACACTGATGCTGACAACGATGTTGCAAATGCAACCCGATCACTTAAATCTGCTGTCTGGTTGAAAGCTGATGGCGTAACGTCAATGACTCTGCCAGTTACGGTGAACCCCCTGACCCCCTTTACGATCACTCAGAATACTCCTAATACTGTTAACTGGAACTTTACATCCACTGAGGCTAATCTTAACTTCCTTGCGAAAGGGGAGACGATAAATGCCACCTATACAATTACCCTTAATGATAGTTTTGGAGGTGTTTCCACCCAGGATGTCTCAGTGCTTGTTACAGGTACCAATGATGCTCCAATCGTTACACCGGATATTGTTGCTGCAAATATCACTGAAGGGGGAAAACTCAATGACTTTGGTTTCTTTACTTTTACCGACGTTGATCTTTCGGACCGTCCAACAGTGCTGCGTGCCCAGTTGCTCCCAACCTCTATTGTTGCAAACAATGGCCTGCTCCAACTTACTGCGGAACAGAAAACTGCGATTGAGAACGCCTTTACATTAAATCCGGTTATCGTTGCCAATAGTGGCACGGTCAACTGGAATTATGGTGTCTCAGAGCAGGCCATCAACTTCCTTACCGTAGGGGACACTGTAACGGCCACCTTAACTGTTGTTGTTGATGACCATAACGGAGGTGTTACGACACAGGATATTACGGTCAATATAACAGGTGCTGCGGATGCACCGACCATTAATGTCGGTCCTGCGGCAACAGTGCCTGTCATTTTCAAGGTAAGTGGTGATGGCATCGCACTTTTTGACCAGAGTCTTGCTCTTGCTACGGTTGATCGCGGTGACCTGATCCAGAAAGCCACTGTGGCACTTGATGCAACGGCTGTCAATAATGCAATTACGACTTACGAAACTCTTTACTCTGTAGCACAGGCTGCCGGAACCATTACGGTCAATGGACATACCTTTACTGTTTCTGGTAATGGCACCGCAGGTAATCCGCTTGTTATCAGTGGCGCCGGGAGTGCTGCAGAATACACAACGGCTTTACAGTCTATTTACTATACCAACACCAGCCTGAATGCCGCCGCCGGTGACAGAACTATTACGGTTACTTTGGATGGCTCCCATGCAACATCAACGGCCACAACCCTGGTCAATGTCAACTGGACTCCTAAAGTTGATTTGAATGGAAACGCTGCCGGTCTGGACTATGCTGTAAAATTTAATCAGAATCATCTCCCGGGCGGCGCTACAAATATCCCTATAGCTGCTGATACGTCAACAATTTTTGCTAACTATGTTACAATTACAAAAGTTGTAGTCTCGTTGGAGAATCCTCTGGATGGTATTAATGGCGCAGATGAGCAGTTGTCTATCAATGCTGATCTGGCTCTGCAGCTTTCCACCCAGTTTGGTATTACTACCACAGTTGATTCCTCGGGACACAAGATTACCCTTGAAATTATTAACCCCCTAACAAATAATTCTAACACGGCATTTAACACGGCATTGCGTGCTATCAATTATAATGACAGTTCACTCAATCCAAACACCTCAATTGTTCGCCAGGTGCTTGTTGATGCCTATGACGCGGATACTGATAACTCTGTCGGTATCAGTGCCTCAACATCTATTACCTTCAACAATCCTGCTCACCTTACTGCGGCAGTTGCTACCTTGTCCGCGAGCGGTACCGGCACGGGACAGTTGACGATCACCGACAGTGACAGTCCAGCAACGTTTATCGCTCAGTCGGGGGTTCATGGCGCTTACGGCACCTTTGCGTTACAGAGTGATGGCACCTGGAGCTATAATCTTGATGCGGGTCTGGTGGCAGGTACCTCTTATTCTGATACTTTTGATGTTTACAGCGCTGATTTTACAAAAACAACGGTTGAGGTCCATACCATAGCATCTTCAGTTCAACTGGGAGGTGGTGGAACTGGTGCTGCAACGGTAACGCTTCCGGTAGGTACTGGATTATTGGAAGTAAATCACACTGGCACTGTCATAACAGGAGCAACACCAGCAGAACAGTTACTCTCAGCGCAGACTTTTGGTACAGCTTACGAAGGTGCTTTCAGATATTTACAGACACTCGACTCGAGTACCGCAGTGCAGGCAATGTCACAGGCGGTCTTTCACACTATCAATCTGAATGCTGCGACCGGAGCTACGGCCGGGGATCCTATCTCTATTAATGGAAGTCTTACGAGTCCGGGTCACCTGGAAGCCCTTGTAATTGATGCCAGCAATCTTCCTTCCGGGACAATCATTCATCTCAATAATGTCAGTTTTGCCGAGGTTATCGGTGCAGTTCATCTCGATGGTGGTGACGGAGAGAACTACGTCGTTGGAGATGCATCGGCCCAGTACATGGTTCTTGGCGCTGGAAATGATACGCTGTATGGTGGTGCCGGGAATGACACTATTGGTTCTCTCGGTGGAAATGACCTTATTTTTGGTGAAGCTGGTAATGACCTGCTTATCGATGGATTTATTGCTGGAGGTAATGGTAATGATACTCTTGATGGTGGAGATGGTATTGATACCATACAGTTTAATGGGCGTCTGTCTGACTACTCCATCACCTTGCTTGATGAGGCTACAAACACCTACCAGATCAATGACAACAGACTCACTGATAGTGATGGACAAAATCTTGTTCGTCATGTTGAGAACTTTGTATTTCTTCAAACCAACGCGAATGACACCACTGCGCCTCTGTTTAGTGGGTTAAATACCAATAATGGTGGTTATGCCAACGATATTGTTATTACCTTTAATGAGGCTATCCTGAAGGGTGCCGGTGTGGTTGCCGTTCATGCGGGCTCTGCAACAGGTGCTATCGTTGCCACCTCGGCAGACCCTGTAGCGGGTACAACCGGAGCCGCAGTAACAACTTCTGCCACGGGTTTTGGGACAACGCTGACGATCAATCCAACCAGCAATCTGGCACCAAACAGCCATTATGTTGTCACTGTTGACGGAACAGCCGTACGTGATCTTGCAGGTAATTACTTCGCTGGTGGAAACTATAGTTTTGACACCATATCGACCAGCAATGGCGCTGATCCTTACGCCGGAACTGGTCATACGGGTGATGGAGCAACGACAGCAGTTGTTGGCCTGTCAGCATTTGGCCTTCTTGCTTGGGCGCTGCTTTAAGGACAGAAGAGAGGTTAAGAGTATCAAAAAAGCCACTGCAACAAGTGGCTTTTTTGATTGACCTAATTGTTGTATAATATATATTATGTAAAGTAATGGCTCGAGGAAAAAGCCCCTGAGAACTTTTGTATTCTCAGGGGCTTTTTCAGATCAAGCGTCTTGTAAAAAGATCTTAGTAGCGATCCCTTCTTGGGGATCTCTCTTCACGTGGTCTCTGCTCACGAGGTTTTGCTTCATTGACAGTCACAGTCCGGCCATTCAAATCCTTGCCATTCATGGATTCAATTGCCTCACGGGCTTCGCTCTCTTGTGGCATTTCAACAAATCCAAACCCTTTCGAGCGGCCTGAAAATTTGTCATTGATGATACTTGCGTTAGCGACCTCTCCAAATTCGGAAAACGCATCGCGAAGATCATCTTCAGAAACAGTGTAAGCCAGATTACCGATGTAAATATTCATTGTATAGTTCTCAGTGTACATGTGCTTTGATAGGATAGAGATACCTGCAAGTAACCAAGGCACAAATTACTTGAATAGCGACCAGTCAACCATTGACTGACTTCTATACGAAGTTTAACTGAATTAATGGTAGATATCAAACTAATAATGCAAAGCTGCCGATATTCTGACATAAAAAACAAAAGGCGGAAAACCCACTGTTTCCGCCTTTTGTTTTTTGCTGCTGATGCTGCTGATGCTTCTGGTATTTTAACGCTTGTCCGGTACCTCACGCTCATCCTTCACAGCATAGTTGATCAGGTAATCATACAGCCTGATCAAGCGTGAATTCTGATTGTTCTGGTCAATCCAGTGACCAATCATACCAATCGTGCGAGCAAGAACAAAGAAACCATTCAGTGAGTATTCCGGGAAGTCAAGATCCACAAGAATACAACCA
>Ga0194037_1000358_pt1 | contig 36066 bp, 32 predicted proteins | sample JunL306m_MetaG_FD_148653 | JGI IMG/M metagenome (GOLD analysis project Ga0194037, IMG submission 148653) | Anoxic zone freshwater microbial communities from boreal shield lake in IISD Experimental Lakes Area, Ontario, Canada - Jun2016-L304-6m | ecosystem: Environmental > Aquatic > Freshwater >... | reverse complement strand
ATTTCTTGAACACGTCACTCGCATGTGCGCACTCGCGGGGATAGATGGTGGCGCCGAACATGGGGTACGAATTCTTAGTCTGGAGACAGAGCTCGCCACCCACCACTGGGATCAAGTGAAAGATCGAGATGCTACAGAGACCTATAACAAATTCACATTTGCGCAACTAAAACAATTATCGGCAGGTTTTGATTGGCAGGCATGGAATATCGGAGCGCAAGTTCCGGAGAATGTGCTGGAGACTGTAATTGTGCGCCAACCAAGTTTCTTTACCGGTCTTGGCGCAATGATCGATGAGTTCGATGGAGCCCGCTGGCGCTCATGGTTAATGTGGCAGATTCTTAGTGGAGCTGCTTCCTATTTGAACTCAGCTATTGTCAATGAAAACTTCGCCTTTTACGGCACCACCCTCTCTGGCGTTCCCACCATTAAAGAACGCTGGAAACGTGGGGTTGGATTGGTAGAAGGATCTCTCGGTGAAGCCGTTGGTCAACTCTATGTTGAAGCACATTTCCCTCCTGCTGCAAAGGCGGCAATGGAGAAACTCGTTGACAATCTCATCCAGGCATACCGCGTTGATATCCGCGCTTTGGAATGGATGACGTCAGAAACCAAAGTGAAGGCGCTAGAGAAGCTTGATAAATTCACACCGAAAATTGGTTACCCGGATAAATGGCGCGACTACTCCGCTCTCCAGATTTCATCTGATGATGTGATTGCCAATGTGGCAGCTGTCTCTCGCTTCGGTCGCGATTATGAATTTGCCAAGATAGGCAAACCTGTCGATCGCACCGAATGGCTCATGACCCCGCAAACAGTCAATGCCTATTACAACCCTGGCATGAATGAAATTGTTTTCCCTGCCGCTATTTTGCAATCTCCCTTCTTTGATTTGGAGGCAGATGATGCCGCTAATTACGGCGGTATTGGCTCAGTAATTGGCCACGAAATTGGCCACGGTTTTGATGATCAAGGATCTAAGTTCGACGGCGATGGCAATCTCAATGACTGGTGGACTCAAGATGACCGAATCGAATTCGATAAACGCTCACAGAAGCTGATTGCACAATTTGACGTACTCGTCCCTGCTGAGACGCCGGATTCGCACGTCAATGGCGCTCTCACAATCGGAGAAAATATCGGAGATTTAGGAGGTCTCACGATTGCGCACAAGGCATATGAAATTTCATTGCACGGCCAGCCTGCACCAATACTTGATGGCGACACAGGCTTTCAACGTTTCTTCCTAGGGTATGCCCAGGTGTGGCGAGGAAAAGTTAGACCAGAGGAAACAGCGCGCCGCCTGGCAACAGATCCACACTCGCCGGCAGAATTTCGATGCAATCAAATCATCAAAAACCTCGACGAGTTCTATCGTGCTTTTGATGTCCATGAAGGTGATGCACTCTGGCTAGATCCCGCCCAGCGTGTGCGGATCTGGTAGATCCAGGGAAAGCTCGGAGTGACTAGATTACTCACGTGAGTTTCTCCTTCGACATTACCTGCGAAAGCAAGCCAGGAAACGGGGATTTCGCACGAACGGGCGTCATAACAACCCCGCACGGAATGATCCAAACCCCGGCATTTATCCCTGTTGGCACCAAAGCGACAGTGAAATCAGTGCTGCCTGAATCTATGAAAGATCTCGGTGCGCAAGCCTTGCTGGCTAACGCCTACCACCTCTACTTGCAACCGGGTCCAGATATCTTGGATGAGGCAGGCGGACTTGGAAAATTCATGAATTGGCCCGGTCCAACTTTCACTGACAGCGGAGGGTTTCAAGTTCTCTCACTCGGTGTGGGTTTTAAAAAAGTTTTGGCCATGGACTCCACCACTTTTCGATCTGATGATGTGATCGCTCATAAGAAAGAGCGGCTCGCCCATGTAGATGATGAAGGCGTGACTTTCAAATCACATCTTGATGGTTCGATGCACCGATTCACACCTGAAGTTTCTATGCAGGTGCAACATCAGATCGGTGCGGACATTATGTTTGCATTCGATGAATGCACAACCTTGCATAACACTCGCGTGTATCAAGAACGCGCCGTTTCGCGCACATCGGCGTGGGCTATTCGTTGCCTGGATGAACATCAAAGGCTCACCCATGCTCGGAGCGAGCACCCCTATCAAGCGCTCTTTGGCGTCATCCAAGGAGCGCAATATGAAGACCTACGTCGACGGGCGGCTCGTGATTTGGGTTCGATGGTTTCTTCAGATTTTGCCTTCGATGGATTCGGCATTGGTGGCGCACTCGATAAAGAAGCACTGGGAACAATTATTTCGTGGGTCAATCAAGAACTCCCCCGAGAAAAACCTAAACACTTACTGGGCATCGGTGCGCCTGAAGATCTTTTTGTCGGCGTGGAGAACGGCATAGACACCTTCGATTGCGTACTCGCCTCACGAATAGCGCGCACCAGCGCCGCTTACACAATGACGGGAAGATTCAATCTTTCTAATTCACGATTCCGTCGTGACTTTACGCCGATCGATGAAAAATGCGACTGCTACACCTGCACTAATTACACCCGTGCATATATGCACCATTTGTTCAAAGGTAAAGAGATTCTTGCAGCAACCTTGGCAACGATTCACAATGAACGTTTCATCGTTGGCCTTGTCGATCAAATGAGGAAAGCCCTAACCGATGGGGATTTCAATGAGCTCAAGAAAGAATTCTTGGGGCGCTACGCCGTGAAACCTGTGAGTTCTGGCGATAAGGTTCCTCTCTCATGAGTATCGGAAATTCTTCCATGCGAATCGTTGTCGCAGTCACTTCATCTACTGCGCTCCTAGATGTGAACAAGATCCCCAGTGTTGTGCGCGCAATTCGAGGAATCCAAGAATTTACCCATCGCATCCCCCTTACTGTCGCATCCCCTCCAGTGCACTTGGATGCCCTCACAGTTGCGTTGGATAGGCACAATCTTCAAGCAAGATTTGTCCTCTGTAATCCCAATGACCCGCATGCGCTAGCCCAAGGACTCCAAGAAGATATCGCTAGCGCCGAAGCGCTCATCATTCATGATGCGAGCCGTCCGCTTACTCGCTTGGATCAGTTCTCCAGAATCTTGCTGGCCTACAACGAAGGTGCGGACGCTGTCCGTCCGGCCATTGTATTTACTGAAACGCTCAAGATTATTGATAACAATTCCGTAGTTCTAGAAACTCTAGATCGAACATCGGTTAAGCGAATTGCCACTCCTGAACTCATTCGCACTAGCGCTATTGACCTCAAAGGAAAGAGCCATGGTTGGTTCTTGCCCATGAAAAAGAGCGCTCGGATGGATCATATTGAAGGTGCCCCAGAAGCACTAAGAATCAATACCAAAGAAGATGGATTACTCATGGAATCATTTCTGCATTGGCGCCAGACTAGCAATTAATTACCTGCCAAGAATTGCTTTAATTTCTTTCCAAATCTTCTTCGGCTGACTCATAAATTTCTTAGGAAAACTCACCATTTGCGAAAAAGGCGCGCTCCAAAATCCTCGCCACAATCTTCGAGGTTTGGTAGAAATTCGATGTTCTAAATCCTTTAAGTAATGAAGTCGCAAATCAATTGCTTCGTGTTTAACTTGAGAATTGCAGGTCTGACAAGTTGTGGAGACCAACAAACGACCGGCGTAGACCAGGGTGTGGATGGTCTCGTGATCACAATGCGAGCAATGAAGTTCGGCGGTGACTTCTTCATTCATTCTTTATAGCCTCGCTTTTCAAGTACGTGCTCCGCAATTACCAAATCTTGAGGATAGGTAATTTTGACATTCGTAACTTCCCCTGTCACGGCAATTGTCTGAACATTAGGGAAATATTCCTCCATGCATGCGGCGGTATCGGTGCCAACGAAGCCATCTCGATCTGCCTTTGTGTAAGCCTCTAGTAACTCTTTCGCGCGAAATGCTTGAGGGGTCTGAACCCGAACAATTTGCCGAGTTTCATGAATATCAATTTCTAGTGGATCCACCACGATTGCAGGAAGCGCACCTCCGTGATGATGCGCTGCCATCGCAATGTCATGAAAGAGGACGCTCGTGGCCAACGGCCGAGCCCCATCGTGAATCATCACAACATTGACCTTGCCTGCCTCGATGGCAGGGGCTAAATGCATCAGCGCATTGTGTTCGGATTCATGACGAGAAGCCCCTCCCGCCACAATTTCGACTTTGATATGGCGGGCTTCCCGACGCAATACATCCTTAGCCAGTGCTGCATCATCGGGATTGATGACCAATATATTTCGCGATTTAGGGAAACTCTTAACCGCGTTTGCTAGGGAGCGAGAAATAATGCGACGGCCACTTAAAGGCAACCACACTTTATTGGTGGTGTGGCCAAAACGAGTCCCACTGCCCGCGGCCAAGACCACCACCGCAATGCGCATCTCCCCATCCATGTGCTCATTGTGTCACTCTGTGGCAGACTTGAAATATGGCGGTATCCAAATGGCTCATGCGAAAATCCTTTGAGGAAGCCAATGCCAAGGCACAGGTAATTAAAGAGGCCAGGGCAGCTAAAAACGAACGCAATTCGGGCTTATTTACTGCAGCTCAGGAAGATTTGCGCAGAGAACTTAGACTTCATGATCGATTGCGCCCACATGACACTGGACATGATTGTTGTGAATGCATGAACGAGAAGCCCGTATTCAAAGCTTCTCGTTCACGGTCAAGGATTGTGCTTAAGCGTAAGTAAGCCCCAAGCTATCTTGTAGCCGGCGCAACTGAACAATCAAACTTGATTCGTCAACAGCTACCTGGTCGTAGGTAATCAGATCGCCCACTTTGATTTCCTTAGTAACTACCGCATTTGCGATAAGACCAATGGGAACCAAGTTGTCGCGCTTGGCATCCTGTGCAATATCGGCGTAACCACGAACGGTGTATCCGCCAATGCTGTCAATCTTTTCTCCTGGCTGCATATCTTTCTTAGCCATCGAAACAACTTCAGCCATCAAGTGAGGGGCGAAGAGTGATGATTCGCGATCAAGAACGGCGCGAGCAACAGAAAGAGGTGCCTCAACCGAAGCTAAATGGAATGGGCGATACAGGGCAAAGTATGGTCCAGGCCCCATGGAGAGGTAACTCATTTCGTGATTGATATAAGGAGCATCAGTGCGAACGATGACAAATACACCCGGTGCAACATCTCCCGTGCAGTAATCAACGACACCAGGACGATCAAGTACTCCACCATCGGCTTGCAACGCAAATACATCCTGTAACGTTTTAACCGTTGCAGCTGGACCGTACATCCCGCGTTTTGATAATTGAAGTCCCGTTGTATTGGCAAGGGCAGCCATTTCAATCATGGTCTTTGAGCCATCAGTGAATGAGCACAGCATCTTTGGATTCATCTTCTTGGCAACTGCGCGTTCCCTAACAGTGTCAGGAGTGCTCAATGGTTCGAATGGATTGTTCTTACCTTTCCCTGCAGCAACGATTTCAAATTGCAAGTCTCTCGCGAAATCAACAAGCACCTTTGCCTCTACAGGTTCATCCCCGTGACAGACGGTGTAAACCGCTCCACCAAGTTTCGCCGTGGCATGAAGTAGCGGTCCAATGGTTACATCCATTTCAACATTGAGGACTGCAACATCTTTCTTAGCCAACAAACATGAGTAGGCAACGCGTGCACCGATATCTGGAACACCCGTAGCCTCAACTACCACATCAAAAGGCAGTTGAGAAATGAATTCAGTAGTAGTCGTTCCTACTGCTTTTCCCGATAAGAGGGCTTCAGTAACAACTTTTGGATCAGAACTAATAACTACATCGTTCTGTCCGATGTCATTAAACAGGCTAGTGATGCGCGCAGGATCAATATCAACAACAAGCGCTAATTTTAAGCCGGGCATACGATCAATTTGGCAACCAAAGCCATGGCCCATTTGTCCTGCACCAACAAGAGCAATGCGTACATCGCGCCCTAAAGTATTTGCATGGTTTTGTAAACGCTCTGAATATGCCATATGCGAAACGCTCGATTCGTTATTCTAGTCTTGCGCGATTACTTGAAGTCTATCCCCGACATTAATCATCGGCAATTCACGAGCTTCTACGTTTACATCACCTGGCATCTCTGGTTGCGCTAATCCGTTTGCTTTGAGATCAAGGTGTCCTAGATTGAGAAGATTCTCACTCGCGACGTCACCTACTGCAAGCACAGTGAAGTGATCATCATTGATGGCAATGGTGTCACCAACAATCGGCGCACGTTTGTGATTATCAACTTTGTGCAGAATAGAAAATTCATGGAGTTCTTCAGGTGCATTTTCACCAAACCACACGAGTAATCCTTGTTCGCGAAAATCTGCAACGAGCGCCCCCACTGCAGTAACAGTGGAGGAGTACACAACCTCAGACAATGAAATTAAATCTCAGTGATTTGTTCGGCTTTAACTCCCGAGACGAATAATTCTTTTGTGATGAACATCGCGAGTGGCCCAGCAGGACTCGTCGCGTGAATATCAACTGTTAAAACTTTCTTCATTGGGTACACACCAACGCGCGCAGTTCCGCCACAGTCGATGACGGCAACTGCAATCTTGTCGAAAGGAACACTGCTCTTAAATCCGTCGAATGGTGTGCCGCCCGTGAGTTCGGCAATACGTGCTGCAATGGGGTGGATTCCTCCGCCAGTAACCGAATAAATGTATGGCTTCTCATCTGTTGGCGTGATTACGAGCGGACCGCCCCAGCCACCTCTGCCGGCTTCGATCTTTACGCTCTTGAAATCTCCCATTGTCTAACCCCTTTGATTGAATAATTATTGAACCTAATTGTAGTTTGGCAAGTGCGGAGATTGAATTCCCCGCACTTGCCAAGCCAACGTGCGAAACTACTTTGATGCGGTGTACAAGCCAAATGAGGCGAAGTACGCAATAACAACTGCCAATGGGCCAGTGATCAAACGGGAGAACAAGACCGCAGGAACACCGATTTCTACTGTTTCTGGTTCAGCTTCACCAAGGGCAAGGCCGACCGGAATAAAGTCGCAACCAACCTGTGGGTTGATAGCAAATAGCGCTGGCAATGAGTACTGGGCTGGGATATTTCCCTTACCAATTTCAACACCAAGAAGAGTTCCAACGATCTGTGCAATAACGGCTCCTGGTCCAAGCAATGGAGACAGGATAGGAATTGCGCAAATGATAGAAATCAAAAGAAGTCCGCCCAGTGATGATGCGGAGCCCTTGAGCGCTTTAGCAATCCAGTCACCGATACCGGTGGTCAGAATTAATCCGATGATGAACGAAATAAACGCCATAAACGGAATAACGTTGCGGATTACCGTGTCAACAGTGTCGCGACCTGCTTGGTACAAAGTACCAACTACGCCACCAACACTGCGGCCGATCTTTACGATTAAGTTTGTCAATCCATCCATGACTTAGGCCGCCTTCTCTGCTCGTGACATCATCTTGGCTGTAATAGCTTCGGTGACGATTCCGCGGATAAAGATGACAACCAAACCAACTAGCAAGTAACGCACCGCTAGATCGCCAAGGCCGTATCCCAATTGCTGGATTCCTGTAGCAATACCGACATAGACGAAAAGTTCGCCTGGGTTTGCGTGAGGGAAAATACCCAAGATTGGGTGAACGAATGACACTGCAGAGTCATAAAACGCTGGCTTCAATCGCTCTGGTAGGAAGCGACCCATGGTGTAAGCCATTGGGTTTGTCAGCATGAAGACAGATACGAAGGGAAGGACGATGTAGCGCACTGGGTACCACTGAATACCTGGGCGAGCAGCTGCCTTGCCAAGATTTTCAATCTTCTCCGCGCCAATCAAACGTACGAGAGCATTTACTGCAGTCAAGAGAACGATCAGTGTTGGAAGAATTCCGCCCATAAGTGAAAGCAGAACCGATCCTCCTTTGTTGAAGACTTTAATAAAGTCTTCTGCGGCTGTAGCCAACGCGCCAAGAAAGCCCGTTGGTTTATCAACCGTGACACCGGCTGCAAGTGCAACCAATCCGCTAACTGTCACTTCACCCTCCTCAAGGATAAAGGCCGCATGTGCGGCGTATTTTCAGGTCCGGTTGTTCTAATTTTCCCGGCCTGTTTTTTCTCCCTGTTCGGCACGAAAGAGATGATCCTTGATGAGTTGCGCGGACATTTCTGCTGCCTCGCGCACCTTTTTCTTGGGTTCATCTCCACTCCCCCAGTTGCCTGAGATTATGTCGTCCAGTGAGAAACCTATGTAGTTAGTCAGTTTTTTTGAGTTGGCAAAAACTGTAAAACCTTTCAGCACTAAACCATCCTTAACAATTCCTTCATCATCGGCAGTGAGGGCAACAAATGCACGTCCGCCCCGATAGCGCTTGCCACCCATTCCGACGGCGGAAGTACCTTGCATTCTTAAACCTTTAAGGTCTGCTTGAAAACGTCGTGCCTGCATAAATGCCATGAATAACTGAGAGACCCACATTGCGGCAATGACAAGCAATAGTTTGGATAGGTAACTCATGCGCTTTGTGCCTCTTTCATTAATTTCGCCGATGTGGCGAGTTTGAGAACTTCTCCGGCACAAGCGACATCGGTCACGAGTGTATGAATCAAGCCAGCACGGGCAGCTCCAATAACACCAAGCGCCTTCTCTTTTCCTGCAGCAATACCGATGACGTAAGGAATATTTGAAAGTTCATCCAAGGTGATCCCGATAACGCGGTTATCCATCTCGCTACTTATTGAGCGACCATTTTGATCATAGAAGCGCGCTGAAACATCGCCTGCATATACCTTGGCGATCTTTTCGTGTTCAGGCTTTGTAAGGTGGAAATGCTTCAATACTTCTTCGCTCGACGGTGAATTATGTGAGCCAATTCCCACGAGGGCGATATCTGCTTTGCGAGAGATTTCAAGCACCTGTGAAATGGAATCTTCATTGAGCAAGGTATTTCTAGTTCGAGCATTACTGACAACCGCTGGTGAAAGTAGCGGAATGAATTGTGCGTTCAAATTTTGAGCCAAGGTACGTCCCAGTTCTTCTGCACTGACGGATGTCGCAATCGTGGACAAACCGCCCATAAGTTGCGTCACTCGCAAACCTGGCAAAGTTTCGCTGGCGACTTCGACAACTGTTGCCTCGACTCCCCTGCCCCAGGAAATTGCAATAGTGCTATTTGCTTTCAAAGACTTATTGAGCGCCGAAGCTGCTGCGCGACCCACACTGGTGATTGTTGTTTCTGAACGATCTGAACCGATTACTTGAACATCTTTTATGTTGAGAACTTTATGCAACTGCGCGGAAAGACTTTCATGTCGTGTAATGGGGGCAACAATTTTTATCTGAACAAATCCCAATCTCTTTGCATCCGAGAGCATTCGAGAAACATTTGAACGTGAGGTTCCAAGGACGCGGGCTACTTGATCCTGTGACTGATTTTTCTCGTAATACATGCGTGCAACACGAAGGATTAACTCCGCATCGCGCTGTTTCACTATCGTCACATCCGTTCAGTAGGTGAACATTGGGCTTAGTGTCCTATGCCACACATCAATGCACAAGCATTTCGGGGAAACTTTTAGCGTTTATTTTTTCGCCGTTACTGATGAGTTACGCGGTGAATATAAGTTACTGGTCAGTGTTTTCTTGCAAGAGTCTTACAAACCTAATGACGCAAGTTTGTGCAGATGTTCGCGAGCAAATAATTTGGCATCTTTTGCATTGGTGGCTCGAAGCGCAGCCGTCGCGGCTTCGCGCATTTGTACATGCGATAACGCAGTTATGGCTTGAGCAACATCTTGGAGTGTGCTCACGTTGCACGACAAACTAGTTACTCCCAAACCAATAAGCACCGCTGCCAGTGCAGGATCCGATGCCGCTTCTCCACACACTCCAACGGGACAACTATGTGCACTCCCGGAAGTTGCAACTCGATGTATTGCATGCAAAAGAGCGGGCTGCCATGGATCATTCAAATGTGCAAGTTGTGCGGACTCACGATCTGCCGCATGGAGATATTGGCCTAAATCGTTTGTACCAATTGAAATAAAATCACTCGCCTTGGCGATGTCATCAGAGAGCAATACCGCTGAAGGTACTTCCACCATTACTCCCGCAATTTGCAAGCCAAAACTGTGGGCCAGGGCAACAAAATGTGCCGCCTCATCAGGAAGCGTAATCATCGGTGCCATTACCCACACATCAGCCAGGGATGCTTTTGCTGCATCAGAAATTGCTTCTAGTTGAATATTGAGAAGTTCCTCGTTCATCATGATCGTTCTATAACCACGTACTCCAAGTGCTGGGTTTGGTTCGTGAGTGAAATTAATAAAGGCCATTGGTTTATCTGCGCCTGCATCGAGCGTGCGAATAACTACTTTCTTTCCAGAAAAGCGTGAGAACATTTGAGTGTAGAGCTCTCTCTGTTCAGAAAGTGATGGCGGTGTTTGACGATCGAGGAAGAGGAGTTCAGTGCGTAAGAGTCCGACACCATCTGCGCCGGCTTCGATCGCAACGACCGCATCATCAAGCCGTCCGATATTTGCATAAATCGGAATCGTGAAGCCATCAATAGTTTGATATCCATCCTGTACACGTAACGGTTTGCGGGCGCGTCGTATCTGAATCGTTTCGGTGAGGGCCGCCAGTTCTGCTGCAAGTTCTTCACTTGGATTAAAAGTGACAACACCTGCGCGTGCATCGACACCAATACGTGCGCTCTCATCGCTCTTTGCGGCCTCTACTACGCCTTTGCAAGCGACAACCGCAGGAATTCCAAGAGTTCTTGCAATGATTGCTGTGTGGCTGGTGGGCCCGCCTTCTTCGGTAACGATGGCAAGGACCTGGCCTGGCTGCAGATCAGTTGTGTCCGCGGGGGATAGATCTCGGGCAATAAGCACAAAGCCGTGATCGAGTAAAGGAATCTCTGGATAACCAACACCAGAGAGGACGCAAATAATGCGATCTCGGATATTTGTGACATCGCTTGCACGCTCGGCTAAATAGCCTCCAGCACCGGTCAACAAATGTTTGAAAACTTCGGCTGCTTCCCAAATTGAATACGCGGCAGTGTGACCGCGACCTAGCAAAGACTCGGCTTCGGCAAATAGAGCGCTATCTTGCGTAATTTCCAGTGTTGCATACAAAATTTCTTGAGCTTCGCCTTCTGTCCTTGCGGCTAATTCACCAAGTTCGTCGGAGACAGCTTTTATCGCGCGTGAAAGGGCATCGAGTTCAAACTCTGCGCCAAACTCGGATTGAATCGAGGAAGGTTTCGGAAGCGCTGCAGCCATGACATGAAAGGGACCAAGGGCGGCGCCCGTACTTGCAGAAATTCCCGTAAGCCCTGTCATCGCTGTCATCGTTCTCCTCATATACCTAACGTAACTTACAGGGCGCTAACGAGTTGGTCGAGGAAATTGGAAGCTTCCAGCGCATCACAAAAACGCAAATCAACGGTCAAGGAAATTTCAGAATGTCCAAATGAGGCATTTGGAGCACCTACGGATAAAGCAGTTGTATGAGACGGAAGTAGAAGCGGGATTGCCGAGGAAATCTTGGTGTGCGAGAGATCGAATATCGAAGCGGTTGCCCCAGTGAGCATTTCAACGGGAACCTTGCCTGCACGAGCTTGCTCACGAGTTTTCTTCATCCACAGTAAAAGGTCGTTGCCGGCCATAAGGTCTGGGTCCCTAAAGACGGGCATCGCTAAACCATATTTAGATTCCATGATGAGAGCGATACCAACATGCTCGCGCAGATCTTCAGAAATTGTTGAAAGGTTCAAGTGCACATTTCTGCGCAAGATACGTGCCCAAGTCGAGACTAAATGCGCACTTCCTTCATCAAGACCAGAGGTCGTGTGGATAGAAAATCTCGTAAGCGAAATCTGCGGAATTCCCCGTGTTTTTTCAATAGCGCCAGCAACCATCTTTCGATTTGCAGCCTTTCGTGCATCGTGAGCACCGGCAAGTTGTGGGTTGGAAATATCTTCCCATGTGATCGTGCCATCTGGGCCAGTTGGTGAAATGCTGGCAAGATCAATACCGCGTTCTCGTGCAATTACGCGAGCTTTAGGTACCGCTTTAACGCTCCCTTGAGGGGATGTCGGAATCACAACGGGGGTAACGATGGAAACCTCCGCAGGGGTTTCAACCACGGGTGATGGAGTATTGAAATCGAAACTCATAACTTGCGTTGTTGTTTCTAACATCAACACAGGCGCACCGACCAACATTGTTGAACCGATTTGTCCCATGATTTCTTTTACAACTCCATCGGCAGGTGATTCAACTTCCATATCAATTTTATCTGTGGCAACATCGAAGAGGACGTCTCCTGATTTAACTAAATCTCCGACATTGACCCGAATTGCAAGAAGTTCCCCTTCTTCCATTGTCATACTCATCTTCGGCATGATCACTGCATAATCAAAGGTGCTCATCGCCAGCTAGCAACCACTTCACGCGCCTTTTTAATAATGTCATCAACTTGTGGAACCGCAGCCTTCTCCAATTGAGGAGCGTAAGGAATTGGCACATTCATACCTGCAAGCCTGGCAACAGGTGCAATCAAGTGCCCCAACGAGGTGCTCGTAACAACTTTGGCAATGACTTCGTTAATGAAACCTCCGTGCTCTGGTGCTTCTTGCACAACCATGAGACGTCCGGTTTTTTCCAAAGATTCATAGACGGGATCCATATCAAGTGGGGAGATTGTTCGCGGATCGATGAGCGTCAACGTAATCCCTTCTTTATCTAGCTCGTGAGCTGCTGCCAGCGTGCGAGAAACCATGATGCCCGTTGCAACGACTGTGAGATCTTTTCCTTCGCGGACCACTCGCGAAACACCCAGTGGAATTCTGTATGCGCCCTCAGGAACATCCTCCGTGCCGGCAACCTTGTAGAGAAGTTTATGTTCCATGAAAATGACCGGGTTAGGGTCATCGATTGCGGCGAGCAGCAAACCCTTGGCTTCATAAGGCGATGATGGCATCACTACTTTGAGCCCAGGTACGTTTGCAAACCATCCTTCAAGGCTTTGGGAATGTTGTCCAGCTGCGCCTGTTCCGGAACCGCTCGCAGCACGAAGCACAAGTGGCACATGCAATCCGCCGCCGACCATGAAGTGAATCTTGGCTGCCTGATTAACAATTTGATCCATCGCTTGCGCAGTGAAATCCGAGAACTGGATTTCAACGATAGGACGCATGCCAGAAAGCGCTGCTCCAACGGCCGTACCTACAATTCCAAGTTCAGAGATTGGGGTATCTCGAACTCTCTCACTTCCATAGCGATGATAAAGATCTCCGGTAACACCAAAAGCCCCACCATAAATACCGATATCTTCGCCAAGAATGAAAACCTCAGGGCGCTCATCCAGGGCAATAGCCATTGCTTCGCGCAGGGCTTCCGACATGGTTAATTTACGATCGCTCATGCGCTTACCTTTTTAAAAACTGAATCGAGCAATCCCGCAGGATCTGCCGGATTGCCTTTCATTGCTTCATTGACGGCGGCAATTACTTGCTCGGTAGCCAGACGATGCTGTTCGCCAATTTCATCCTCGTTCAAGAGACCGCGTTCTCTGACTACTTGTTCAAAATGAAGTATAGGATCCTTTATTTTCCATTCATCAATCTCTTCCTTTGTGCGATAAAGGTTCTTATCCGATCGAGAGTGACCTTTCCAACGATAGGTAACAAATTCAAGAAGCGTCGGTCCATCTCCTGCTTTAGCTCGTTGAACCGCCGCTTCCGTTGCTTCATAGACCGCTGCCACATCATTTCCATCAATAGTTACACCTGGAATTCCATATCCAAGTCCGCGATCTGAAAGTTTCTCCAACTTGAATGCAAGTTCAGTGGATGAACTCATGCCGTATCCATTATTTTCGCAAACAAAAATTACAGGCAATTTCCATACCGCAGCAAGATTCGCGGCTTCATGGAAGGCTCCTTCGTTCATAGCACCATCGCCGAAAAATGAAACGGCAACAGTGCCGCGCTTCATCAAATGTGAAGAAAGTGCTGCGCCGACTGCAATGGGAATTCCACCGCCGACAATGCCGTTGGCCCCAAGATTGCCGGTCTCAACATCTGCAATATGCATTGACCCACCGCGTCCGCCGCAATAACCATTTTCTTTACCCAGCAATTCGGCAACCATGCGCATTAAGTCTGCGCCCTTTGCAATGCAATGACCATGTCCGCGATGTGTTGAGGTTATTTGATCTGTCAGATTGAGAGCCATACACACGCCAGTAGGCGATGCTTCTTGACCAATTGATAAATGCATCGTGCCGTGCATCATTCCGCGACCAAATAAATCTTCAACGGCTTCTTCAAATTTGCGAATGCGCGACATAGTTAATAACGCGTAACTCGCATTCTCTTTATTCGCGAGTGGATGTCCCATCAAGAGCGGCGGAATCGTCATAAACCAACCTTCACATATGTGCAAGTGTTTGAATGGATGTGTCTATTAAACACTATGCCGTGCGATATACGCTACGCCCCACTTACTTTTTTTTCACTGACAAAGAGATGCGGTTACACATGAAGGAATTCAGAACAGTTGTTGCATCACCTGTCGGACTTCATGCACGTCCTGCTTCTTTGTTCTCACGCGCAGCAAAAGAATCGGGCTGTGTTGTCACGCTCGCGAAAGTGAACAATGGTGCGCATTCAGATTTCGTGGACGGTGCAAGCATTCTTCGAGTTATGACGCTCGGCGTTAAATGTAATGATGAAATCATCGTGCGCGTTGAAGGCGAGAACGAAGAGGCAGTCTCTGATGCTCTCCGGGCGCTAGCTGAAAGCACCGATCACTAAAGATTTACTCCTTTGCAGCAACGTTGGCAGGCAAGGCAAGGGTCGCCAATAATCCAAGACAAATAACTGCAGCAGCGACAAGTGTCGTAAATCGTGCAGCAGATGTCATCGCCAATTCACCTGCATGACGCAACACTGCTCCTCCAGGCAATTGACTCAATTGGGGAATAGCCGAACCCGCAGAACCTCGTACAACTTTGGCCACGTGACTTTGCGTTGCACTATCTAAGCCAGGTATTTCTGCAAGATTCTTGATCACTTTGCTACCAAGATTTGTTACGAGCAAACTTCCTAGTAAGGCAACACCGATTGCAGATCCCATTTGGCGGAAAGTACTTTGCAAACCGGATGCTTGGCCACTTTGATCTACAGGAACTTCAGCAAGAATCACACTCGTAAGTTGCGCAGTTGCCATTCCCACACCAAGCCCATAAATAAATAACCAGAGCGCAACGAGCCAGCCAGCCATATCAGCTGTGATCGTGAGACCTAATCCAAGAATTGCAATTACTTCGAAAGCTAATCCGATGCGTACAACCGCTCGACCGCCAATTCGTTGTGTGAGTTGCGGAGTTGCTCCAGAGATCAGAAATGTTCCAATAGCTAAAGAAAGAATGAGTACGCCAGAACGCAGGGCTGAATATCCCAGCGCACCTTGCACAAATAGCGGCAGGGCAAAGAGCATCCCGAATTCACCAAGTGATACAACTAGCGCAGCAATACTTCCGAAACGGAAGGAGCGAATCTTCAGTAAGGAAAGGTCAAGTAACACTGGTTTGCCGGCAAGGCTTCGAGATCGCTCTATGAAGACAAAGACCACCATTGAAATGCCTCCCACGATAAAGGCAACAGGAACAGGTGAAAGGGATCCGCTCCATGAGAGCCCCAGCACGGTGAGTACTTCTTGAGTTTTCCACCAGCCAAATCGAATTCCTTCAATAAGACCAAAAACGATAAGCCCAAGTCCCACGATAGATAAAACCACTCCTGCATAATCGGCGCCCTTTTTTGCATGCGGGTCGCGAGTCTCTGGAACAAATTTAATGATTCCAAAAATTACGATCAAAGTGATCGGAATATTAATGAGAAATGCCCATCTCCATGTTGAAACGGTGGTGAGATAACCACCGACAACTGGCCCCACTGCAGCCATTCCGCCAATTGTGGAACCCCAAATTGCAAAAGCAATTCCACGCTCCTTCCCAAAGAAAAGTGCATTCACTGTTGAAAGAGTGGAGGGCAAGACCATCGCTCCACCAAGACCTTGGAGAAATCGTGCGCCGATTAGTAGCGAACCGCTTGTAGCCATACTTGCCAAGATGCTTGCACCACCAAAGACGATCACTCCAATAAGTAAGAGTCTTCGACGACCAGTAAGGTCACCCAGCCGCCCGACTGTGATCAAGAGGGCTGCAAAAACCAAGGAATAAATCGAGTTAATCCATTCAGCATCAGATGCGCTCAACTTGAGGTCTCGAATCATGGACGGAATCGCCACATTCACGACAGTGGCATCCATAATGATCAATGAAACTGCCAATGCAATAAATGGCATCGCTTTCCAACGTAAAGGGTGGCCATCTTTAGTATTCATGTGGCAATTCTAGGTAGGCAAACTATGAGAAACTTGCGCTCATGATTTCGACACAGAGCCTTGAATTACGCGCCGGAGCGCGCCTTTTGGTCTCTGGAGTTACCGTCCGGATCAACCACGGAGACAGAATCGGATTTGTGGGACGAAATGGGGCAGGAAAGAGCACTCTCGCCAAAGTATTAGCCGGCGAAACCATGCCCGCGGGTGGCCAAGTTCTACGAAGTGGCGGAATCGGCTATCTCCCCCAGGACCCACGTACTGGCGATGAGGCCGGAACTGTCGTGGAGCGAATCCTTTCAGTGCGAGGTCTAGACCTCATTGTCGAACGCATGCGCCAGGCAGAACAAGCAATGGCCACTGCACAAGGCGACGAACTCGAAGCGGTCATGAATCGCTACACCCGCGCGGATAATGAATTCAGTGCGGCAGGCGGATATAGCGCTACAGCAGAAGCTGAAGCAATTGCCACAAGTTTAGGAATTCCCGAAAGACTCTTCGACGAACCTTTGGATTCCCTCAGTGGTGGTCAGCGCCGGCGCGTTGAGTTGGCACGCATTCTTTTTAGTGGCGCCGAAACGCTTTTGCTGGATGAGCCAACAAACCACTTGGATGCGGATTCAGTAATTTGGCTTCGCGATTATTTAACAAAATATTCTGGCGGGCTCGTCATCATTAGTCACGATGTTAACTTGATCGAGACCGTAGTAAATAAAGTTTTCTATCTTGATGCCAACCGCAATGTCATAGATGTCTACAACATGGGGTGGAAGAAATATCTTCAACAACGTGAAGCAGATGAACACCGCCGAAAGATTGATCGTGCAAACGCAGAAAAGAAGGCCGCCATTCTCGAGAAGCAGGCGGAAAAGTTACGCGCTAAAGCCACCAAAGCCAAAGCCGCTCAAGGTATGTTCCGCAGAGCCGAACGACTACTCTCCGATCTTGAAGATGTTCGCAAGAGTGATCGTGTTGCGAAACTTCGCTTTCCAACTCCAGCACCTTGTGGCAAGACTCCGCTCACCGCAACAGGTTTAAGCAAGTCTTACGGATCACTTGAAGTATTCACTGATGTAGACCTAGCAATTGATAAAGGTTCGCGAGTAGTTATTCTGGGTCTAAATGGCGCAGGAAAAACCACACTTCTTCGCATGCTTGCAGGCGACCTTGAACCCGATACCGGTGAAGTCATTCCCGGTCATGGTTTGAAGATTGGTTACTACACACAAGAGCACGAGTCACTAGATTTCAATCGCACTGTTCTAGAAAATATGAAGAGTGCACATGCAAATATTCTTGAACCAGAAGCTCGAAATGTTCTTGGCTCATTCCTCTTCACTGGCGATGACGTGCATAAGCCCGTTAATGTCTTGAGCGGTGGCGAGCGCACCAGACTCGCCCTCGCAGTCCTTGTTGTCAGCGCTGCGAATGTTCTGCTTTTGGATGAACCAACAAACAACTTAGACCCGGCATCACGTCATGAAATCCTCGGAGCCCTCGGTGAATTTCAGGGCTCAGTTATTTTGGTTTCTCACGATGAAGGCGCGGTTGCTGCACTTCGACCAGATCGAGTGCTCTTGCTTCCGGATGGAGATGAAGATTTGTGGAATGAGACCTATCTCGATCTCATTGCAATCGAGTAACCGAGCGCCATGAACGAGAGCTTGCGTGCGCATGCCCCTCTTCTTAATTCTTACCTCACTTACTTAGAGCAGAACAAACACCCGTTCACGATTCCCGGCCACAAGCAGAACGCTGCCCAACTGGATGCAGGGCTAGGAATCGTTGTCGACTCGGATGTCCCGCTCTACGGCGGACTTGATGAAATCAAATTAACAAAAGGCGCATTAAAAGAGGCCGAAGCCCTTGCCGGGCAATTATGGAAGGCGGATTGGGCGAGATTCTCAACCGGCGGTTCAACTCATGCAAATCAAGCCCTGGTTTTAGCTTTAGGGCAACCCGGTGACAAGGTAGCAATCAGTAGAACTTCCCACCGTTCCTTACTCTCTGCTTTAGTACTGGCCGGACTCGAACCGCTATGGCTCTATCCTGAAATAGATGAAGTCACGGGAGTCCCTCTTGGTATTCCTATTCGGGAATTAGAGCGAGCGCTAACGCACGATCCTATTGCCGTCTTGCTCACTGAACCCGGATACCTTGGAACGATTTCTGATGTCTGCGCGCTTATCTCTACAGCTCATAAAAAAGGCATTCCCGTGATTATTGATGCGGCATGGGGTGGCCATTTCGGTTTTCATCCTGCAATGCCCAAACACGCACTTCAATATGGCGCAGATGCTTTCGTCACGAGTGTTCATAAAGTACTTCCTGGATATAGCGCATCAGCAATTGCGGTTGCCGTAACAGATCGGCTCAATCGCGTCAGGCTAGATCAAACCTTTGATACCACTCACACAACGTCACCAGCTGGTGCTCCGCTGGCATCCATTGATGGCGTACGCGCCTTACTGCAAACGCGCGGAACCGAACTCATTGGCGCACTGCTTGCTCGCATAGAAAATCTACGTGGCCACCTACAAAGTGAATTTGGAGCGGAGATTATTCTCTCGCCCAATAATTTTGCTCAAGGAAGATTTGATCCCACAAAAATTGTTCTGCGAGTTAACTCAATCGGCGCAGACGGCATATCAATCGAGCGAGAGCTCATTGACCTTGGTCTGCCCGTTGAGATGGCCGATCAAGACACGATCGTCGTGCTTGCCACCATCGCTGACACGCACGAGAGCTTTAGCGCGTTGGAGGACGCACTCTTATTAGTACTCAGAAGAAATGCAAAGACACCCCGCCCTGGGGCAACATCCTTAAGTTGGCGTATTGCTCCCACTATTGCCATGTCCATGCGTGATGCTTACTTTGCGCCCAGTGTCATGGTGCCAGTCGAGTCCGCCATCGGACGAGCAAGCGCCGATCTTATTGCTCCCTATCCGCCCGGTGTCGCAGTAATTGCGCCAGGTGAAGTCATCACCAAAGAAATCATGGAGGGCTTGCTCCAAGGGAAGGCAGATGGCATTCGCATTGCCTACGCAAGCGATGCGAGCTTAAAAACTTTTCGAGTTATTTCTTAAGCTGGTCTGAACGAATCGTTTGCCTCTGTTTGAGCATGCTTAATCATGATGTGGCGGGTAACCGTGTATTCGCTCAGGGATTCTTGACTCATATCTTTTCCAAATCCAGATCCCTTGACTCCACCATGCGGGGCTTCGGATGCAATAGGTAAATGGTCATTAATCCACGTCACGCCAACATCGAGTTGGTGGGTGACACGCAAAGCACGTGCAACATCGGTGGTCCAAACAGAGGATGCCAATCCAAAGGCGCTGTCGTTTGCTTGCTCAATTGCTGAGAATTCTCCATCAAAGGGCAGAACGGCCAGAACTGGTCCAAAAACTTCGCCTTGTACTATTTCACTTTTTTGATCCATGCCCACCAAAACTGTTGGTGGGTAGTAAGCGCCCTGACCATCTGGAATCTCTCCACCCAATCGGACACTTGCACCCGCTTCAACTGCTCGTGTCACGAAACCATGAACGCGGTTGCGATGTTCCTGGGAGATCAGCGGTCCGATATCGGTAGAGCGATCGAGTGGATCACCCCATTTCACTTTCGCGCCTGTTTCTACGAGAGCATCTACGGCTTCAGCAAATTTAGATTTCTCGACATAGACGCGAGTGGCAGCGGTGCAATCTTGCCCAGAGTTATATGTCGATCCCATAACTAACGCTTGTGCCATTGCAGCAATATCTGCATCCGCAAAAACTATTGCCGGTGCCTTGCCACCTAATTCAAGGTGAACACGTTTGGTTCCTTTTGCTGCTTCGCGCATGATGAATTCACCGGTAGCCGCAGAGCCCGTCAATGAAATCATATTGACATCTTTATTCGTTACCAGCGCACTGCCAACATCTGCTCCACCTGTGATCACATTGAAGACTCCTGCTGGCATTCCTGCCTCCATAGCTAGTTCAGCAAGGCGCAAAGATGTTTGAGGAGTTGCCGGCGCAGGTTTTAAAACAACAGTATTTCCTGCAGCAAGCGCTGGACCCATCTTCCAAATAGCCATCACCAAAGGGAAATTCCAGGGAGCAATACTGGCTACGACTCCGATAGGCCTTCGAATAAGCATCGATGTATATCCAGAACTTAGAATTCCTGCGCCGCTTCCTTCGAGTGATCGGGCTGCACCGGCGAAAAAGCGCAGGTTATCTACGGCAAAAGGAATTTCGCCTTCAAGGAAAGTAGTGAAAGGTTTTCCGCTATCACTCACTTCCATTTTGGAAAGTTCTTCTCCATGCGATTCAATGAGATCCGCTAAGCGCAAGAGGATACGCGAGCGCTCTCCTGCGGTCCTGCCTGACCATGAAGCGAAGGCGCCACGCGCGGCAGACACACTCTCTTGCGCATCAGCAACAGATCCTTCGGAAACTTCGGCGACCTCAAGTCCTGTAGCAGGATTGATCAAGGTGCGTCGCGGGCCATGTCCGTCTCGTGTTACTCCAGAGATGTGAAGTCCAGATATTGTGCTCATGCGTTTTTTCCTATTCTCTGTAGTCTCAACTGTTGAATCCCACGCCCATGCGATCGAGTAAGCCAAGCCATGGGCCGCGCTTTCCATCAATATCTTCCCGAGCCAACGAGGCGCGAGTCTTTGAAACAAGTAATGAACGAATCGGTTCAGGTGGAAAAGGAATCGGCTTGCGCGCTACTAAGGCTAATTGAGTGAGTTCGCTTTCACGATTGGCAATAAAATCTAGCGCAACTTTTGCCCCGAAACGTGAGGATGTTACGCCCAGCCCGGTGTATCCAAATGCGTAAGCAACCTTCCCACCGAAAGCACGTCCAATGACCGGTGTAAATCGAGATGTCGTATCAATCATTCCCGCCCACTTGTTGGTGAAGTTTAAACCTTCCAGTTGAGGGAAGGTTTGAAAAAATTGTTCAGCAAGTAACTCGTGGGATGGCGCATATCGTTCGGGTGAAATATCTCGTTGACTCCCCTTGTAATAAATCGCATCGTAACCTCCCCAGAGAATTCGATTATCTGGGGTCCGTCGGTAGTAATGAAACTGGTTTCCAGCATCAGTAACACCTTGATTTTGTTTCCAACCAATGGAATCCAATTGTGCCTGGCTTAGTTGTTCAGTCACCAGAACGTGATCAAAGACTGGGATAGCCATGTTGCGCATGCGTCGAAGTAGAGGATGGAATGCGTTGGTCGCAAGTATTACCTTATTGGCAGTAACAATCCCGTGTGCCGTGTGAAGCAATACTGATGTACGCGATTTAGACAATCCAGTTACTCGAGTCATTTCATAAATACGAACACCTCGAGCAATTGCACTTTGGCGTAAACCCCATGAGAGCTTGGCGGGATCAAGAATCCCGCTGCCATCATGAATGCGAAGTGATGCTAAATAAGTAGGCGAATCAATATCTTTTCTGGTTTCTTCCCCATCGAGGAATTCAACATTTTCACCGTATTTAAGCAATTGCTTGAAAGAAGCTTCAAGTTCTTTAACATGGTGAGGGCGAAGCGCCATTACGCTCTTGCCGCAGAAATTCTGTTCAGCATTAATTTTTTCACTATCAAGAAATTTAAAGATTTCGGAGACATTTTCGCGACCGAGCCGCAAGAGTGTGTCAATCTCCTTAGGCCACAGGGATAAACCATGTGCCAATCCATGCGTGAGAGATTCTGAAAAGAATCCGCCATTTCGGCCGGAGGCTCCAAAAGCAATCTGTTGCGATTCCAGAATAACCACATCAAGGTCAGGGTTTTCAATCTTCGCTTCAATCCCAGCCCAAAGACCTGTTAAGCCCCCACCGACAATCGCCAGATCACAAGAAGTATGTGCTTCAAGGCTTGCTAGATTTTCCGGGGCGTTGGCTCCGCTCGTCCAAAAGGGTTTTGCTTCTGCACCTTGAAGAGCAGAAGATGCAGGTGTCAGGGTTTTCATTTATAGAGCGCTCCTGCGTGAATCTCTTGGCAAAACGATCGCCTTAAGTGGATCCCATGTGAGATTAACCAGAGCCCCACGTTGGGCCGATGTTGCTCCAGGTTGTGACATCAAGATGGGGGCACTTCGCCCTTCAATGCTAAGTACCAAAGTAGACGCGCCACCGTAGAACTGCACATCTTGGACCATGGTAGGAATTGAATGTTCTCCGGAAACCGCCAAACGTAAATCTTCTGGTCGGATCAAAAGATGCGCTTCACCAGAAATGTCTTTCCCATATCGGTTTCCAGGGAGTACTCCAAGGCTGGCGTGCTTAATGCCTTCCGGAACAATGATGCCGTCGAAGAAATTACTCTCGCCGATAAAATCACCCACATAAGCCGTTGCGGGACGTTGATAAAGATCCACAGGTGTATCTACTTGGCCAACAGTACCTTCGACCATCACCGCGATGCGATCGGCCATGGACATGGCTTCTTCTTGATCGTGAGTAACCACCACGAAGGTGATGCCAACTTCTAACTGCAATCTTTTAAGCTCTAACTGCATCTCCGAGCGAACTTTGCGATCCAAGGCAGAGAGCGGTTCGTCCAGCAACAAAAGTTTTGGTCGCTTAACAATGGCTCGGGCCAGTGCTACTCGCTGGCGTTGACCTCCAGAGAGCTGACTCGGCCTGGCTTTTACTTTATCTTGCAACCCCACGGTCTTTAAAACTTCTTCGACTCTGCTCTTTATTTCTGCTTTAGGCAATTTTTCACGTTCAAGTCCATACGCGACGTTCTGCCCTACGTTCATGTGAGGAAAGAGGGCATAGCTTTGGAACATCAAGTTAATGGGGCGTTTGTTGGCAGGCAAAGAAATGAGATCCTGGCCAGCCAACGTAACGGATCCCTCAAGTGGGGTCTCAAATCCGGCGAGAATTCGCAAAAGAGTTGTTTTGCCACATCCTGATGGACCAAGGAGTGCGAAGAACTCGTTTTCGCGAATCTCAAGGCTCACATTGTCTAGCGCACGAACGGAACCATAATCATGGGTGAGATTCTTGATCTCGATGAGGTTCTTCACTGGGCTAGTCATTGTTCCTCCGAAGGTCGTGTCATTCTTTGAGCAATAATGACGGCGGTAAAACTCACAAGCATTAACAAAGTAGCCAAGGCATTGATCTCAGGGGTTACGCCAAAACGAACCATGGAATAAATAACAATCGGCAAAGTCGGCGTGGTTGGTCCGTTGGTAAAGAAAGCAATCACAAATTCATCAAGGGAAAGCGTGAAAGCAAGTAGAGCACCTGCCAATATCGCCGGAGCAAGGGAGGGCACGGTGATTCGCATAAAGGTGGCAGTGCGAGTGGCTCCAAGGTCCATTGATGCTTCCCGTAAATATTTATCTGTATGTGCCAATCGCGCCTTCACAACGGCGGTGACAAAAGCCATGCTAAATACAACGTGAGCCAACAAAACGGAGTACAGCCCAAGTGAGACCGATAGCAATGCATAGAGAGCAAGTAGGCCAATGCCAAGCACAATGTCGGGAACAATTGCCGGCGCTAGTGCGAAAGCGTTGAGCGCGGAGGATTTCGTATAACGATGCAACCCAACAGCAAGAAGGGTTCCAAGGATGCTAGAGAGAATTGTTGATCCTGTTGCAACAATCAATGTGTTGATAAGACCATGAATAACACGAGTGTCATGAATGAGGACCGAGTACCACCTGAAAGAAAAACCTTTAAGGATGAAGGGCGAGTGTGAACCATTAAAGGACATAGCCATCAAAGCGATGATGGGAATATAGAGAAATGCGAAGGTGCAGAAAAGGATTAACTGCAATGGGCGGACTTTTCTCAAAGTATTAATCATGCGCATCACTTGAGAATCTTTTTTCTACCGCGTTTTGCAACATAAAGAATATGAATACGAGAGCGATAACCGAAAGCGCCAGAACCGAACCAAATGGCCAATCCCTCGCTTTTAAGAATTGGTCACGAATGAGATTTCCAACCATCACGGTCTTCCCGCCCCCAAGAAGTTCTGGGACGATGAAATTTCCCAAACTTGGAATAAAGACGAAAATGGATCCTGCTATTAATCCAGATGCAGTCAGCGGGAGGGTGAGAGAGAAGAATGCTCGCGTTCGAGTGGCGCCCAAGTTCGCTGCGGCTTCACCAAGTTGAGGATCCAACCTTTCAATAGAGGCGTACAACGGCAAAATCATCAGTGGTAAATATCCATAAAGAAGGCCGACAACCACGGCGCTTTGTGTATAGAGCAAATCCAATGGCGTATGAATAATGTTGAATTTTAAGAGTGCGTGATTGAGTAATCCTTCACGGTTGAACAACATAATCCAGGAGTAAGTTCGAATAAGGAAATTTGTCCAGAAGGGCATCACGACCAAGACAAGTGCAATGGAGCGCCATTTGGTTGGCAACTTGGCAATTGCATAGGCAGTTGGATATCCGATAGCGATGGCAAGAATCGTTGTAATACCAGCAATTTTTAACGAGTCAGTGAGTACCCCTAAATAGACAGGGTCAAGTGCTCTGGTGAAATTCTCTGTCGTGGCTTTATAGACGATGCCACCAAAACGCCCGCGTTGAAAGATTGAGTAGATGGCGACCAGCGTGATCGGCGTAGCCATGAAAATTGTGATGAATAGAAGGCCTGGGCCCTGTAAAACCATTCGCTCGAGTAAGTCGCGACGCTTTTCAGAGTCACGACTTACTCGAGTGGGAATGGTGGAAGTCACTTAGAAGAAGTGACCTCTGTAGCGATCTTCGTATACATCGGACCTGAGGTACCTAGGTCGAGCAAGTTCTCTTGCTTGAGCAGGTCTGCTGGAGTCATCAACATATTTGGGTAGGTGACGCCCAATTTGGCTGCAGTGACATCCATTGCTGCCTTATCTGGTGTCTTGTAGAGAACATTGTTGATAACCCATGAATTAACTGTTGGATCCAAGATGTAGTTAATAAATGCATGAGCTGCTTCTTTGTTCTTTGAAGTCTTCAAGATAACCATGGTGTCTACCCAAAGGTCACTGCCTTCTTTTGGAATAACAAACTTGATGTTCTTGTTGTCTGTAATTCCATAATTACACCAGCCATCCCATGCTTCAACCATTGCGGCTTCTCCGGAGACAAGGCGCGTATAGAAAGTTGTGTCATCGTAGGCAAGGAGTGTCTTCTTGGTGGAGATAAGTTGAGCTTTGACTTTATCCATTTCAGTGGCGCTTGTTGTATTGGCAGAATATCCCAGCAGTTTCTGCGCAGGTAGCATCAACCAACGCTCAGTAGCAAGCATCGTTGTCTTTCCCTTGAGCTTTGCGATGGGATTAAGCAAGTCATTCCAACTTGTTGGATCAAAGCCAGTGAGGTCCTTGCGGTAGCAAATACCAGTGGTTCCCCATGTGTAAGGTACTGAGAACTTGTTTCCAACATCGTAAGCAAGTTTTGAGGCTTCAGGATATAGATTCTTCAAATTAGGAATCAGAGCCGTATCAATTGGCTCAAGAAGTCCTTGGGCAGCAAGTGCCTGTGCATACTGCCCAGAAACAAATGCAACATCGATTCCAGAATCTGCACCTGAAGTCAGCTTTGCCATAATTTCTTCATTGGTAGCATGATTGGTAATCGTTACTTTTGGCCCAATGGCTGCTTGAAATTTTGCGGCCAAATCTGGTGGGTTGTAACTTGCCCAGTTGGAGACCACCAAAGATTGTTTTGTTAAATCAGCTTTTGGGTCAAGCGCACCCGAGGCACCTGTTGAGGAGTTGGAACAGGCGCTCACGAGCAAGAGAACGCCCGCGGCAATAGAACTAATTGTCAGTTTTCTTCCATGTGTACTCAAAAAGCCTTGCATCTATTCCTCCGTATCTAGACCAGCCAAAGACCTGGAATCACCCGCGGGTCCGTTGACTCGAGGTTTGGTGAATTCTGACCCCAGATTCAGTTTTTTGCAAGCGAAATCTCCAATAAAAACAAGGTATTTTTATTATTTCTGAATTACGATTCAATCTTCTTAATCTTCCAAAAAGACTCTTTCTGAGGTACTTTATGGCCCAAGCGTGAAAAGGGGGTAATTGTGTCCAGTCCAAGCAAGGAGCGCCGCGACCGATTGCTCCTTGCCGCTCAGCGGGCAATGGCCGAACATGGAACTGCCGTTCGCCTCAATCAAGTCGCTGATGAAGCCGGGCTCACCTCTGGAGCAATCCTTTATCACTACCCCGATCTTCAAGATTTGCTGGTGGATGCCACCCGCGCTGTCTCCGAGAGATTTTATGAAGAGCGCGTTCGTGCCATCGAAGGAATTGAAGATCCTGCGACGAGATTAATCCGCACCATCGAAAGTGGAGTGCCTCTAGACAATGAAGATGTTGGCGTAAAACTTCTCTGCGCCCTGGGCGGCGCTGCTCCGCGCCATAGGATCTATGCCATCTTGCTTACCTCTCTTTATGATCGCCAAGTAAGTCTTTACCAATCGATCCTTGAAACGGGAAGCGCTCTCTCTGTTTTCACTTTGAAATCTCCATCCCTAGATATTGCTAGAAATTTGGTCTCACTAGAGGATGCCTACGGCTATCGAATCATGGCAGGACATCCAACCTTGTCCTATGGCTCGGCAGTCGAACTTATACTTGAATACGCACGATTAGCTACGGCCCACAAACTCATATACAAGAGCTCCAAGGAGAAATCATGACTAGCCAACAACTCACCATTCTCTTTATGCCTGAATCTGCTTACGGGCCAACCAATCAGTGCATCGGTCTGGGTAACGAGTTGCTCAAGCGCGGACACCGCGTTGTATTTGCTGCGGAAGCATCGTGGAAAGGCAAGCTCACTGGTTTTGGTTTCGAGGAGGACCTTGTGGACTTGGCCCCACCCGCAGTAGATGCGGGTGAAGGGGATCAAGATGCAGGACAATTTTGGAAAGACTTTATTCGCGACACATCCCCCGAATTTAGAAAACCCACCATCGATCAATTAGAAACTTTTATTAAACCGACCTGGCAAGCTCTCATAGACGGTGCCATGTACTGCGAACCTCAACTTCGCGAAATTATCGCGCGAGTAAAACCCGACGTCATCGTTGAAGACAACGTCCTCACCTTTCCAGCCCTCCTGACATCTCCCGCTCCTTTTGTTCGCATCGTTTCCTGTAACCCTCTAGAAATGAAAGGAACCGGAGTGGCTCCAACATTCTCCGGATTGCCCTTCGATGACCAGAGCCAATGGGATGTCTTCAAAAAACGCTACGACGAAACTCACCGCGAAATGTGGGAGAGCTTTAATGCATGGGTAATGTCCCAAGGCGCCCCCGCCTTGCCAGATTTAGAATTCATTCACACATCCGAACATGCAAACATGTATGTCTACCCACAAGAAATTGATTACACAGAACAGCGTCCACTTAACAGCACATGGCATCGCATGGATTCCAGCGTCAGGGAGACCGATGGCGAATTTGAGATGCCAGAATCTATGAAGAATCGCCCGGAAGGCAGCGCTTTGATTTATCTCTCACTGGGCTCACTGGGCAGCGCCGATGTCGACCTAATGCGACGCTTAATTTCTATCCTGGGTAAAACTCACCATAGATTTATTGTGAGCAAAGGTCCGCAACACTCGACCTACGAAGTGGCGGAGAATATGTATGGCGCAGAATTCCTACCACAAATAAAGATCATTCCTCAGGTTGATCTCGTTATTACGCATGGAGGAAATAACACAATTACGGAATCTCTGCACTTCGGTAAGCCGATGATTGTTCTTCCACTCTTTTGGGATCAATACGACAATGCTCAACGTGTGGATGAAACGGGTTTCGGAGTTCGCCTTGCAACCTATGAATTCACGGATGAAGAAATTGTGAATGCAATTGACGATCTTATTAATAACCAGAAATTACAAGATCTACTGAAAGAGACGAAGGCGCGCATCCAAGGAAATAGTGGAATCAAAGTCGGCGCGGATGTTATCGAGAATGTTGCGCGAGCCTACCGAGAAGGTTCTCACGCACACTGACATGTCTGATGTTGAATGGGAAAGCGCCTTAACCACCGCGAATCCGTCTGATCTACTTCCCAGGCGAACAGGGGCAATCTCTTTTCCTATTCAAGGTCCATTGGCAATCGTTGATTCACTTGCCTTGGGAGAGCAGGTGCGATTGTGCATCGTCTCTGATGCCACCGGAAAACTTTTTGCACTCCCGCTGATTCTCAAATCTGGAGTACTTCAACGGGCTCAACCGGGTGATGGGGCGGCCTTAGCCCTGGCAAACTTTCCAATCGGGGTAGCGCAGATAGGCAACTTCACGCTCACGGTCCGAGAGAAAATACAGACTCAAGGTGAACGTTCTATGGGCGTGGATCAAACCGAAGAATCCGTTATCGTCGGAGAGGTTGCCGTAGTTAAATACTTCTCTAAGATTCGCGAAGTTTCGCGTACCTCTTTGCCCAAAATTGACGCTCTAATCAGCGATGGATTTACTTTCATGCCCGCATCTTTCATGACTCTTGAATGGAGCCAGTCAGGTTCGCGCTACTTGTTGGCTGAAGTGGCTGCCTTTATCCCCGATGCCTTAGATGGATGGACATGGGCCATCGATGATGCAGAGTCACTTGTGGGTGGTCGGCTAGATCTTGCATCTGCAACGGCTTGCGGTGATGTGCTCGGGGAAATCATCTCTGCGATGCATGCTTCCTTCTTGACACGAAGTTCTTCGCACTCACAGCGAGCCGAAGAATTTTCCTGGGTGGAATCAGCACGTAAGGATTTGGCCCTTGCTATGGAATTAGGTGTTGGTCCCGATGGTGAAATCTTTCGCGCATTAGCACCACGGATTTCGCAAGTTTTTGATCAAGGGTTGCAGCGATCAGGCCATAAACTCTCACTCACGCACGGCGATCTGCACGTAGGACAAGTGTTACGGACCCCCAGGCTCGATTACTTCGTCATAGATTTCGATGGTAACCCGATCGCTGAGGTCACCTCCGATCCAAACCAGCAGCCATTGCTCCAAGATCTGGCTTCACTATTGCAATCCATTGACCACGTAGCTCAAGTGGTCGATAAACGCCGTAATTTCACCTGCACGGTCGAACTCAAAGAATGGATCCACTGTGTACAAGAAAAGATTCGAAAAGTATACGAAAAACGGCTAGGTCTTGCCGTGGATGAAGAACTTTTGAGACTCTTTCAAATACAGCAAGAATGTCGCGAATTCATTTATGCGCAAAAGCACCTGCCGGTGTGGCGATATGTCCCCGAAGCCGCACTTGCTTCATTAATGAAGGACAATTAAGACATGGATGCTCAACTCTTTTACGCGGATTTAGAGAAGAAACCATCAATGCTGGCAAGCCTCGCACTGGATTTAAAGAAGGAAAATCCTTGGGCGACCCAGAAACTTTCACCAGAAAATGACTACCTCTTTCTAGGAATGGGGTCGTCACACTACGCATCCTGCGCCCTTGCCACACGCCTTCGATCACATGGAATCCGCGCCAATGCAGAGCTCGCTAGCAATTCACTCTTACCCGCCATTAGCGATAACACAGTCATCATCGCCATCTCAGCAAGCGGAAAATCAGAAGAAACGAATTTTGTGGTGCAGGAATTATCGCGACGCCACCGCGTTATTGCCCTGACAAATAACGTTGAATCACCGCTAGCAAAGATGTCCAGTAGCGCAATTGCTATGAATGCTGGAGTCGAAGAAGGTGAAGTCGTATGCAGGACCTACACGCATACCCTCGCGCTAGAGAGCGCCCTGGAAGATTCCATTCTGGGCAGAGTTTCATTACTTGCCTCACACCTAGAGCACTCTTCACTTGCCATGGAGAAGTTATTGGAAACGTTAGATTTATGGTTACCGCGTTTTCGCGAAACAATGATCGGCCCGCAAGGGTCCTACTTTGTAGCGCCTGCTGAACGATTTTGCAACGCCCAACAATCTGCCCTAATGGTGCGAGAAGGACCAAGAAAGCAAGCAGTGGGATGTGAGACCGGAGACTGGTCACACGTTGATGTATACCTCACTAAAACGATCGATTACCGAATGGCGCTCTTTGCGGGATCGATCTGGGAAACCAACTTAATGAAGTGGTGCACCGAGAGAGCTTCCACTGTTGTTTCCGTCGGCGCAGAAATTGCTGGATCGACCTATGCGCTGCGCTATCTGGGTGATGACAATCCTGCTGTTCGATACTTCACCGAATCATTTATTGCAGAATTACTTTCAGCAGATTGTTGGCGTAATCCTTAACAAGCAAGTCCGCCTATTCCATTTATTCGATGGCTGCGGAGAATTGACTGGCGTAGAGATCGAAATAGAAACCTTTCTTCGCCATCAATTGCGCATGACTCCCCTGTTCAATCAATTGACCTTTATCCATCACCAAGATTGTGTCGGCATCGCGAATGGTTGAAAGTCTGTGAGCAATCACAAAACTTGTACGACCAGAACGAAGTTTAGACATCGCCTGTTGAACCAAAACTTCGGTACGCGTATCTACCGAACTCGTTGCTTCATCAAGAATAAGAATGGCGGGATCGGCCATAAAAGCACGAGCGATGGTGAGCAACTGCCGTTCGCCATTGGAGACCGTGGAGTTATCATCCGTCAACATTGAGTCATAGCCTTTAGGTAATGAGCGCAAGAAGTGATCGATGTTTGCCGCTTTTGCAGCCTCGACCACACGTTCGTGAGAAGGATCCAGACTTCCAAAAGCAATGTTCTCGCTCATGGTGCCAGTAAATAGCCATGTATCTTGCAGTACCATCCCGAATTGACGGCGTAGATCATCTCTCGTCAATGAACGAATATCGATTCCATCTACGGTGATAATTCCTGAATCTATGTCATAAAAACGCATCAATAGATTAACGAGCGTCGTTTTACCCGCCCCTGTTGGCCCGACAATGGCTACCGTTTCACCGGGTTTAACACTGAGATTGAAGTTCTCAATCAATGGTTGATCAGCCACGTACTTAAAGAAAACGTTCTCAAAATGTATCTCTCCAACTGCACGAGAGAGAGTCACTGCGTCAACGGGATCCGCGGATTCTTCAGGTGCTTCAAGTAATTCAAAGAGGCGCTCTGTTGATGCCACACCTGACTGAATGGTGTTCATGAGTCCAGCAATTTGAGCCAGGGGCATTCCGAATTGGCGCGAATATTGAATAAATGCCTGCACATCACCCAGGGACATGCTTCCTGTTGCGACGCGGTAGCCACCCAACACTGCAATTGCAACATAAATCAGGTTCGAAATCAGCGCAGTTGCGGGTTGAATAAGGCCCGAAACAAATTGTGCTTTAAAGCTGGATTCATAAAGATTTCCGTTGAGAGTCTCAAAGTCTGCAATCGCTTGCTTTCGGCGGCCAAAAACTTTTACTAACGCATGACCGGTGTGCATTTCCTCAACATGTCCATTGAGTTTGCCCGTCCAGTCCCATTGCGCAATGAACTGTTTCTGTGAGTACTTAGCAATGCGAATCGATACAAACATGCTCAAGGGAATGGCGATAAGAGAAACCAAGGCAAGTTCAGGGCTGATCCAGACCATCATCACCAGAACAGAGAGGACAGTCAGAATCGAGTTAAGGATCTGTGAAAGACCCTGCTGAAGTGAATTGGAAATGTTATCGATGTCATTTGTAACGCGACTGAGTAGATCTCCACGAGATTGAGTATCGAAATAACTTAGCGGCAGTCGGCCAATCTTCTCCTCCGCTAAACGACGCAAGCGATAAACGGTGCGCTGAGTAACGCCTGCCATCAAATATCCCTGAATCCACATGAATAAGGATGAGACCACGTAGAGAGCAATCGCTAAATAAAGCAAAAGCGCGATTGCATGGAAATCAATGCCTTGGCCAGGCACAACAGAACTCTTATTGAGCATGTCGGCTAGGCGACCTTCACCTTTTGCGCGAAGAGCTGCAATTGCCTGTGCCTTAGTCACTCCGGCAGGCATTCGTCTTCCAAGGAATCCGTAGAAAATATAGTTTGTAGCACGGCCAAGAATCTTTGGACCAAATGATCCAATGATGACGCTGGTGGTAATAAGTGAAAGAACGAGAGCCAAGGTCTTGCGCTCTGGGTGCAACTCCTTGAGAAGTTTGCGAAGGGACCCTTTGAAATCTTTTGACTTAGATGGAGGCGCACCCATCATTGCGCCCATCGGCCCGCGCGCCATCGGACGTTGGGCGCTCATGCTGCCTCCTCGGGACTCAACTGAGATAAGACAATTTCTTTGTAGGTTTGGCACGAGGTCATGAGTTCGTGGTGCCTACCAATTCCAACAATCTTTCCTGCATCTAGAACAATGATCTGATCCGCGCCAAGGATTGTGCTTACTCTTTGGGCGACGATAATTACCGTGGCATTGCTGGATGCCTCTGCCAGAGCAGCTCGCAAATTTGAGTCAGTGGTGTAGTCCAGCGCTGAGAAACTATCATCCAAAATGTAGAGCCTTGGATTCTTCACGATCGCGCGTGCGATGGAGAGCCGTTGTCTTTGACCGCCTGAGAAATTTGTTCCGCCTTGCGCTACACGCGCTTCAAGTTTTTCCGGTAATTCACTCACGAAATCGGTGGCTTGAGCAATCGTGAGCGCTGCCCAGAGTTGATCATCGGTTGCTTGCGGATCTCCGTATCGAAGATTCTCGGCGATAGTACCGCCAAAAAGAAAGGATCGTTGTGGCACAAGGCCAATGTCCGACCAGATGCCTTCAAGGGATTGTTCTTGCACATTGAGCCCATCGAGAAGCACTTCACCTGAGGTTACGTCAATAAAACGCGGAACTAAATTCAAGAGAGTACTTTTGCCGCTTCCAGTACTTCCCACGATTGCTGTTACTTTGCCAGGTTGGGCAGTGAACGAAATGTCAGAGAGCACGGGGTGTTCGGCACCTGGGTAACGAAATTCAACATCTCTAAATTCCAATAATCCAGTCTTTGTCGCAGGGGATTTCGGAGTCGATGTGTCAACAACGGAAGAAGGAGTATCAAGAACTTCCTTAATACGCTCGGCGCTTGCCGCTGCGCGAGGGATCATCAACGACATCATGACTGCCATCATGACCGAGCCAAGAATTTGCATAATGTAGGCAAGGAACGCAGTGAGATTTCCAATTGGCATCTGACCGCTATCGACGAGTTTCCCGCCGAACCAGATAACAGCAACGCTCGATAAGTTAAGAATCAACATGAGCACAGGGAACATGACTGCGAAGGTGCGAGTGACACCAAGGGTTGTTTGCATTAAATCTTCGCTAGTTTCAGCAAAACGTGCTTCTTCAAAGCGAGTCTTAACAAATGCCCGAATAACCCGGACGCCACTGATCTGTTCGCGAAGTACTAAGTTAATTCTGTCAATCTTCTGTTGCATCACTCTAAAAAGCGGAACGATTCGGCGAAGCAACGTCCAAATCAATACACCCATAATCGGAACTGCGATCAGCAATAAACCAGAAAGTTTCACATTAGTGCGAAGTGCCATGATGACTGCACCGATCCCCGTTATTGGGGCACCTAACATCATCGTGAGCCCCATAAATAAGACCATCTGCACTTGCTGAACATCGTTTGTATTGCGAGTGATTAACGATGGTGCGCCAAATTGATTAAGTTCACGAGCGGAGAAACCTTCAACGGCAGAGAAGACTGCCCCGCGTAGGTCGCGCCCGAAGGCCATTGAGACACGAGAGCTTAGGAATGCGAGCAAAACCGAGGCGCCCATAATGAGAGCAGACGCTGCCAACATGATGGCGCCAATTTTCCAGATGTAGTTGATATCGCCTTTTGCAACGCCATTGTTAATGAGGTCTGCGTTCAAAGTGGGTAGATAAAGGTTTGTGATGGATTGAATAAGCAACAAGACAAGAACAATGACAACATTCCTGCGATATGGACGCAGGTAGGTCTTCAATACTGCTGTTAGCACCGATTTAGCTCCTAATTTCTTACTGTTAGCCTACTGCGAAGCTACGAAGGCTTTCACGCATTTTTCAATATCATCGCTCGTGTGAGATGCAGATAACTGGACACGTATTCGCGCTTTCCCCTGGGGTACGACGGGATAACTAAATGCGCTCACAAATACTCCGTTGTCGAGCATATTTGAGGCAATCCTCGATGCCTCTACGGCATCGCCAAACATCACAGGAACTATTGGGTGCGATCCCTCCAGGAGGCTAAATCCCTCCTCCATCATGCGACCTCGAAAATGAGAAGCATTCTCTGCCAAAGTTCGGCGTAACACGTGACCATTCTCAACTAAATCTAAAGCGGTGAGCGTTCCAGCGATCATTGCCGGTGCGATTGAATTTGAAAATAAGTAAGGTCTAGCCCGCTGTCGCAAGAGTTCAATGATTTCTTTCGAGGCACTCACATATCCCCCTGATGCGCCACCGAGTGCTTTCCCAAATGTTCCCGTGACTATATCAACGCGATCTTGTACGCCGGCGCGTTCAGGGGTGCCTCTACCGCCCTCCCCTATGAATCCAACGGCATGCGAATCATCCACCATTACGAGTGCGCCATATTTATCTGCCAGATCGCAAATCTCCTGAAGCGGCGCGAAATACCCGTCCATAGAGAAAACTCCATCAGTCACGATGATTCTCTGGCGCGCATCTTTAGCTGCAATCAATTGATGCTCAAGATCTGCCATATTGCGATTCTCAAATCGATATCGCTGCGATTTACTCAGACGAATTCCGTCAATGATCGATGCATGATTGAGTGAATCAGAAATGATCGCATCCTCGGCAGAAAAGAGAGCTTCAAAAACTCCACCGTTCGCATCAAAACATGAGGAAAAGAGAATGGAATCTTCCATTCCCAGAAAATTTGAAAGTTTTGCCTCGAGCTCAAGGTGCAGATCTTGCGTCCCACAAATAAAACGCACGCTGGCTAACCCAAAACCCCAAGTGTCCATTGCCTTCTTGGCAGAAAAGATGATCTTCGGGTGATTGGCAAGCCCCAAGTAATTATTTGCACAAAAATTTAGGACTTTTTTGCCACCACTCGAAATATGTGAGGACTGTGCGCTCGAAATCGATCGCTCTTGTTTATAAAGTCCTGCATCCCTAATTTCATCCAGAGTAGTGGTGATCTGACTCTTAAATGTCTCATTCATAGCGTGCTCCAATCCAAAATCACTTTGCCACCCGTGCCTTTGCGAGCAATATCAAATCCCTCTTGCCATTTCGTTGCCGGAAGTCGATCCGTGATGACCGAAGCGACTGTTTCGCGTAGCCATTTGCTACTGGAAAGCATGGCGCTCATAGCCGCCCATGTTTCATACATTTCGCGTCCATAAATTCCTTTTATAGTGATCATATGGGTGACGAGTTTCGCCCAATCAAGTTCGATATTCTGACTTGGAAGTCCCAACATTGCTACTCGACCACCGTGATTCATATTGAGAATCATTTCGGGCAACGCACTTGGGTGCCCAGACATTTCAAATCCGACATCAAAACCTTCTTGCATTCCTAGATTGCGCTGTGCTTGCGCAATGCGATTTGTTGACACATTGATCGCTAAATCCGCTCCCATTCCTCGGGCAAGTTCTAAACGAGGTTCAGAGACATCTGTCACGAGGATGTATCGGGCGCCTACATGGCGAGCAATGGCAGCTGCCATCAGACCAATCGGGCCAGCTCCTGAAATTAGAACATCTTCTCCAACGAGCGGGAAAGTC
>Ga0194037_1000357_pt1 | contig 36074 bp, 30 predicted proteins | sample JunL306m_MetaG_FD_148653 | JGI IMG/M metagenome (GOLD analysis project Ga0194037, IMG submission 148653) | Anoxic zone freshwater microbial communities from boreal shield lake in IISD Experimental Lakes Area, Ontario, Canada - Jun2016-L304-6m | ecosystem: Environmental > Aquatic > Freshwater >... | reverse complement strand
TCGAAGGGGGCAGCCGTTCATGGTTCGACAAGCTCACCACGAACGTAAAACTGAAGTTAATTTTTGTAAGACTCCTTATTAACGTAGTGTAAAACTGGTACATGCAACATATCCGCTCGTAAGTGCCACAAGAACAGCTATCGACAGTAATGATGCACGAATCAGAGCCACACGTATTCGCGGCAGATCTTCACGCAGACTGTCAACGGCCTGGTAGCGGGCTGTCCAACCGGCCCCGAAACCGGTGGTGGCTGCAGCCAAAATCGACAGATAGACCGGATAGCCCACAAAATAATACTCTTTCTGCAAAATGCAAAAAGGGCAATGATGGGACGGCATCTGGTAGATATAGAGCGATATGACAGAGACGACCGCTACCAATGAGATCAGAAAATGCAGGGCGCTCAATCCGGCAAACAAGAGACCACCTCTGCCGCTCCGCGAAAAATAGATTCCCCAGACGGTTGTGACTGCTGCAGAGAGGTAGAAAGCGGCCAGCATCGGCAGGGCCGGAGCGTTGGCAACCTCAGCGGCAATCCCTCGCGATGCGGAACTGAACAGACTGCCACAGCAGGAGGTGATGATATCCGGCTTGAGTCCGCCGAAGTATATCGCCTGGGATACGGTTTCGCTCAGAATAAAGGGGGCCATACCGAGCAGCAGCAGATACTTGCCCCTGATTAGCGGATAATTATACCCCTGGTTGTCAAGATGATTCAGCACCAGCCAGAAACCGGCCAGCAGAAAGGTCCAGATCTTGAGCAGCAGCGTCGGATAGCCAAAATGATTGACCGTCAATGTCCCGACTGCGCACATGGCACCGATAAAGAGCTCGCAGATGCTGTCGGCGGTCGAGATGAACAGAAACAGCGACGCCAGCTGGAACACCAAAAAATAAGATACGATGGTCGAAATAAGATACGTCCGGCGTTCCAGCTTCAACTGCAGTTCACTGCCGCTCAAAATGTCCCACGACCTGAGAATCCTGATCCCGTAATACGATGAATAGAGCAGCATCAGGCTGATCAGAAGTGAGGAGACCAAGAGCGCCAGGATATTCGGGTGCAGAATCATACCGTGCTGCTGCCTTCGACCAGCAGACCGTCGCGCATTTCAATGATGCGGTCACCGAGATCTGAGTCGTAGACGATCGGATCGTGGCTGGCCAGAATGATGGCCTTCCCTTCCGCTTTGAGCGTCCGCATGATCTCCATAAATTCGTGCGAGAGGCGTGTGTCGAGGTGAGCGGTCGGTTCATCGGCGATGATGATCTTCGGCCGGTTGATCAGGGCACGGGCGATGGCCACCCGTTGCGCCTCACCACCGGAAAGCCACTCGATCTTTGCCTCGGCCTTGTGTAGCATGTTAAACATATCGAGCGTTTCAAGCGCGCGACGTTTCAGAGGAGCATGTTTTTCACCGGTCGGGAAGGCCGGTATCATGACATTCTCAAGTGCCGTAATACCCTTGATCAGATTGAACTGCTGAAAGATGAAGCCGAACGTTTTGAGGCGTATACCGGTCAGAAAACGCTCCGGAAGGCTGGTGATTTCGGTGTCGCCCAAAAAAATTCTGCCGCTGGTCGGGCGCGCCATGCAACCCAGAATCCCCAAGAGGGTCGTTTTGCCGGAACCGCTCGGCCCCTTCAAAATGGTGACATCTTTCAGATCTATATCGACGGAGACGCCATCCAGCGCCCGGAATTCATTCGGTCTGCCGGCGTTGAATATTTTGGAGACATCACGTGACCTGATCATATCCTGCTCCGTCAACGCATGACCGCATCGGGATCGATGGTTGCCGCCCGCCACGATGGCAGAATGGTAGTAATGACATAGGGAACCACAGTGAGCAGAAAAGTGGCTGTCAACTGACCGAAGCTGATGCTCGGCATAAGCTTGAATTCAGGATAGAGCGTTGACCACCCCTTGAGCAGCGGCGTAAAAAGGCATGATGACGTAAAAAATACATGCAGATACGCCAGCGAGACCCCCGCAAGATAGGCGGTCAGAGATACCGCTACCCCCTCCCAGAATTTCATGAAGAGCACATCTGATGTTTCCCAGCCAACCGCCTTGAGGATCCCGATTTCCCTACGCTCTTCGGCTGAAAGCCCGCTCGCCTTATCCCAGGCAAAGATTGCGAAGGCCAGGGCTGCGGCACTGAAAATGACCAGCACGACACCCGAGCGCCAGCTGAAGACTGCATTATAGGTGCGCTGAATTTCATTCCTGATGATTGGCCGGGTATCCGGAAGCAGGCGCGTAATTTTCTCGGCAATGGTTGTATATTCCTTGGGATTACGCACCTTCAGTACCAGGTCAATAGCATGGTTGGCCGGAATGCCCGAAAAGGCCCGGTAATCGCGCTCCGACATCAGGATCAGATCGGCGGAGACCAGCTGCGATTCAGACGAAATAACCTTGCGGATCGTAAAACCGTGCGGCGTACCGTCAAAACCGTTAAAGCCCATCACGTCGCGCTCGTTGGCCAGGCGTACTTTGGAGATACCGCTACCGATATCGATGCTGCCCTCGGGTGGCGCGTCCTCGACCGGTACGACAATGGTGTAATTCGCCATGCTGTTGCCGTCGTAATGATATCCCCACAGGCGCGGTTCAACGGAACTGACACCACGGATTTCTTTGATTGCATCGGCATACGACAGTGGAATTGTGTGATAGCGACCGCTCAGGGTGCGCTGGACGATAATTTCAGGCGTTTCCCGGAGCATGCCCTGAGCCTGCTGGCGCAGGGCATGTCCGAAAAACAGTACTGAGGAGAGAATGAAGATAATAAGGGTATAGACTGTCAGCAATGCGCCGTTTTTAGCCTTACGTCGCAGCAGGGCAGCCAGCGTAAAATCCAGAATATGACGCTGCCGTTCAATTGAGCCGGCCATTGCTCCTCCCGAGGTGTGGCGGCGGGGCTACCAGGGCTCCGGTCGGAAAATGCTCGAACGAGAAGGGTGAATCCTGGAACGGTGTCGAAAGATCGGTCATCGCAAGGTGCCGGGTATAACTGGCCTCCGTGAAGAGACAGAGATCCGTCAGCTGCAACCTCCCGACCATACCGGCAATGCGTGTTACGGTTTCCAGACTGGCGGAACGCTGAGAGAACGAATGAGCGACAAGTCCTGCAAGCAGCAGGAGCAGTGACACTGTTCCTGCTATATAGGTGGTCGATACTCTCATGAGTGCTTAAATACTGGCGCCTTCACTGCGCACTTCACCGGTTTCGATAGCCAAAAGTGTATCAGCCCATTTCATGGCCCAGTTACGCAGATCCTGTTCGTTGAGCGGCGTGGGAACTTTTGAGTCATTATGGTTGAAAATTCTATCTGCCAGATTGCGATAAACCTTGGCCTGTTCTGAATCGGGAAATGCCTCGATGGTGGTTTTACCCTGCAGCTCAGACTGGGTGACAGTGATCGAGCGCGGTACATATTCAATAACCTTGGTGTTGGTATATTCAACAAAATCATCAACAATGGCCTGATGGTATTTTGAATTCATCGAATTTGCTATGACGCCCCCCAGCAAAGCCCCGCCGGTGTTCGAATATTTCTGAATACCTTTGAACAGGTTGTTTGAAGCGTAGACCGACATAAAATCGGATGATGTGACCGTAAAGGCGTGTTCAGCCAACCCTTCACGGATCGGCACCGCGAAGCCGCCGCAGACAACATCGCCGAGAACATCAAAGATCACGATATCGAGATCCAGGTCTTCAAAGACATGTTGTGATTTCAGAAGTTCAACCGCTGTAATGATACCGCGACCGGCGCAACCGACACCTGGCGACGGGCCACCAGCTTCGACGCAGTAGACGCCGGCAAAACCTTCAAACACAACATCGGCAGTTTTGGCATTTTTCTTTTCCCGCAGCGTATCGAGGATAGTCGGGATATAGCCGCCGCCACGCAATGTTGTCGTTGAATCGCTTTTGGGGTCGCATCCCAACTGCAGAACCCGCAGACCCGAGTCGGCCAGTGCTGCGCTGATGTTTGACGTGGTGGTCGACTTGCCGATGCCGCCCTTACCATAGATGGCAATTGTTTTTACTTTTTTTGCTGACATGTTTCGCTCCTTTGTTGGGTGTCTGTTCAGTTTGTACCTGACGCAGTAAGCCTGCAGTTTTCTGTCTTGTTAATCTGATATATTTTGCCATCCTGCACTATCAGTGTAATAGACCCAAATTGTACCGTCTTGAGTATTTCTGATACGTTGCGCAATGCATCAACGTTAAGGTCGGCCTGCTTCCTGCGAATAACTGTTGGTCGTTGTTCCATGGTATGTCTCCAAATAAAAAGACCGGCGCACATTCATGCGGCCGGTCTCTGGTATCTCCAGTCAACCTCAAACGAAAAATAAAAAAATAAGGTCAGGGGAGATTTCCCCTGACCTCTGGTGTTCCAGTCAGTCAGTCAATTAATATAATATATAGAGACTTAATATTGTATTCTGGCAAAAATGTCAAGCTGTTTTTAATGAGCAGTCAGATCTTCTGGAAAATTGCACTGACGGCATGCCTGCGATAATAGTGACTGATGCGCTGTAATCCGTGTGGATTCAGAAGATCATCAAGCTCCTGATGAGTCAGGGTTTTAGAACATTCGCTGTGTGCAAAGAAATCTTTGCACTGTGCATCGCACACTTCATGCGGTCTGCGACAGCGCACTTCCATTAAGAGATAGCCGCCTGACTTCAGATTGGTAACAGCATTTTCAAGATACGTATGCCGCTCGGCACTGTTCATGATGATATTAAAGACATAGGTTGAAAGAACCAGATCCACATTAAGATTACTGCCGGGTAGTTCATCCGTATTCAGCAGTCGCTCGACATGCAGAAGTGCCGGGCAGTCTCGTAATCGCTCAACCTGCTCGGGGATGTCCGCCGCATAGACACTGAAACCCTCATGCGCCAGATAGAGCGCATTTCGCATTGATCCGGTTCCGTAATCCAAGACCTCCAGGACATGCTGCTTCTTGAAAAAACGGCTGTAACGCGTCACACTTTCGGCGGCTTTCGTCATGAAATTCTCCTTCTTCAGATTGCCGCTCCATCTGTTACCAGCCCGTTTTCAATGGCATACAGACGATCGGCCCATTCGAATGCCCAGGAATGCAGTTTTACTTTGGACAGAGGATGCGGTGACTTCTTTATCGAGAGTGTTCGTGCTTCATCGGTGATCTGGTTTGCCAGTCGGCGATAGTAATACGACTGGCTTGAGAGCGGTGAAGCTTCGATTATGCTTTTGCCGTAGAGTTCGCACTGACGTACCAATAGTGATCGCGGAATTCTTCCCAACGTGTGTACACCCAGCTGTTTTGCAAAATCGGATACAAAAGATTCTTCAAAAGAACTTGCAATACGATTTGGAATCAGTCCACCAAAAGGAACCGCTACGTGGTTTTCCGCATAACGATCCAGCTTTTGCAAGAGCGCATTGACGGTCGTCAAAGATTTAAAGTCGGCAGTAGTGACGGCAAAAACACGGTGGACGTCAATCCTTTCGAATAAAAAGGGCAGAACTCCGAGTTGGTCACCGGAAAGGTCGTAGAGTACAAAGTCAGGGGAGAGCGATGCAATCAGATCGTGCTGCAGGAGTAAGTCCAACGCCTGAACCGTGCCTGAGAGTGTGTTGTCCGTCTGAGCGTTACCCAGTTCGATGCAGTAGATGTCCTTAAAACCACGCTGCACGACCGTGTCAAATGATACTGCGCCGTGCTGTATATACTGATCCCATACGGTGGTGACACCAAAACCACCGTTCAGGGTTGAGGAGGAGTCACCTAGCGGACCGCAGCCGATCTGCAGAATCCGGAAACCGGCCTCTACCAGCGCAGCTGAAACGTTGGATACTATGGTCGATGTGCCGACTCCGCCCTTGCCGTAAAAGACAATATGTTCTGTCATAAGATATTCCCCATCGTATTTTTTCACTGTGTAGCAAGAAAACGGCCGCGACTACTCTCAATTTGCATAAAAAAAGGCCGGATAGCTTCCCTTGTGCAGGAATCTGATCCGACCTCCGGTTTTCCGGTCAGCTCGGCTTGTTATACTTCTATCGATGTTATAGGCTTAATCTTCAAAATGACTTCCTGAACAAAACATCTATTAAGGCTATAGATAAAGAATATTATATCTAAAGTCAAGTTTTTTATTAAGCCAGATTTTTATTTCTTTTAAATAACCGGATATGGAATGGCATACTATCAGGTATCAGCAATAATACCGGATTTATGCCATCCGGCACCATCAATTACTACATAGATTTACATCTACGTTCGGGTAAAATTTAAATATGTTCGCTCTTTCGTTATGGTGCAGATTCGAGTATTTTTAGCAGTCGGCCCAACATTTTCTTTCAAACTTCCAACACGCTATGTAAAGGGGACATCGATGATTCCATACCGTTCAGCAACGACAACCAGTGGCCGCAATATGGCCGGAGCGCGCGCCCTCTGGCGAGCAACCGGCGTCAAAGAAAGCGATTTCGGTAAACCGATCATTGCGGTGGTCAACAGCTTTACCCAGTTTGTACCCGGACACGTCCATTTGAAAGACATTGGCCAACTGGTCTGCCGTGAAATTGAAAAGGCCGGTGGTATTGCCAAGGAATTCAACACCATCGCCATTGATGATGGTATTGCCATGGGGCATGGCGGCATGCTCTATAGCCTACCTTCACGCGAACTCATCGCGGATTCAGTCGAGTACATGGTTAATGCGCACTGCGCCGATGCCATGGTCTGTATCAGTAACTGTGACAAAATCACCCCCGGAATGTTGAATGCTTCACTGCGCTTGAATATCCCGTCAATTTTTGTTTCGGGTGGACCTATGGAAGCTGGAAAAGCTGTCCTGGGTGGCAGTGTGAAGGCGCTTGACCTGGTTGACGCTATGGTTATGGCTGCAGATGAAGCGGTGAGTAATGAAGACTGCCTGACCATCGAGCGTTCAGCCTGCCCGACCTGCGGCAGCTGTTCGGGAATGTTCACAGCCAACTCGATGAACTGCCTGACCGAAGCTCTCGGGTTGAGCCTGCCCGGGAATGGTTCACTGCTGGCGACCCATGTACGGCGACGTGACCTGTTTGAAGAGGCGGGACGGCGTATTGTTGATCTGACCAGACGCTTCTACGAGCAGGAAGACCGCACTGCTTTGCCACGCAGCATTGCAACCCTGGCAGCTTTCCGCAACGCCATGTGTCTTGATATCGCCATGGGTGGCTCGACCAATACCGTGTTGCACCTGTTGGCGGCCGCGCAAGAGGCGGGTGTCGCATTCAACATGCAGGAGATCGACGCCCTGTCGCGTCGAGTGCCCCATATATGCAAGGTGGCTCCGTCAACACCGGACTTTCATATGGAGGATGTCCATCGTGCCGGTGGTGTCTTCGGTATTCTCGGGGAATTGTCACGGGCTGGACTCCTCGACAGCTCGGCGACAACCGTCCACTCCAAAACTCTGGGCGAGGCCCTGAATCACTGGGACATTGCAGGGACATTATCGCCCGAGGCAGAAGAACGGTTTCTGGCGGCCCCCGGTTGCAAGCCGATGCTTGAAGCCTTTGGACAGGATCACCAGTGGGTAAGTCTTGATCTGGATCGCGAAAAAGGTTGTATCCGCAATCTTGAGCATGCTTACAGCAAGGAAGGCGGCTTGGCGGTGCTTTACGGCAATCTGGCTCCGAACGGTTGTATCGTTAAGACCGCCGGTGTCGATGCGTCGATCCTCTGTTTTGAGGGGCGGGCACGGGTTTTTGAGAGTCAGGATGCTGCCGTTGAGGCGATTCTTGCGGACACCGTGGTGTCAGGTGACCTGGTCCTGATCCGCTATGAAGGTCCCAAAGGTGGCCCGGGGATGCAGGAGATGCTCTATCCGACCAGTTACCTGAAATCAAAAGGGCTGGGCAAAGCCTGTGCTCTGGCGACAGATGGCCGTTTCTCAGGGGGAACCTCCGGTCTGTCGATCGGTCATGTCTCACCTGAAGCGGCGAGTGGCGGAGCCATCGCTCTGGTCGCAGAGGGAGATACCATTCTGATCGATATTCCGCAGCGGAGTATCCGCATCGATATCAGTGATGAACGGCTTGCGGAACGTCGCAAAAGCATGGAAGCAAGAGGGGTCGATGCCTGGATGCCGGTCGGTCGCCAGCGTGAAGTGAGTTCTGCACTGCGGGTTTATGCCGCGATGGCGACCAGCGCCGATAGAGGCGCGGTGCGAGACCTGAATGCTTTAACTATCTGTCGAGGTGAGCAGTAATGAGTCGCGGAACTCTGTTTGATAAGATTTGGAAGTTACATTCTATCGGACAACTTGAAGGGGGGCAGACCCAGCTGTTTATCGGCCTGCACCTGATTCATGAAGTCACCAGCCCGCAAGCCTTCGCAATGCTGCGTGAGCTTGATCTGCAGGTCGCTTTTCCAGAAAACACCCTGGCGACAGTCGACCATATCGTACCGACCGATGATCAGGCACGCCCCTTTGCTGACCCACTGGCTGAAGAGATGATGAAAGCGCTGGAAGAGAACACCAGAGCCAGCGGTATCCGGCTTTACAATGTCGGCAGTGGAAAACAGGGGGTGGTGCATATTATTGCGCCGGAACTCGGCTTGACCCAGCCGGGTATGACCGTTGCCTGTGGCGACAGTCATACCGCGACTCACGGTGCCTTCGGTGCTGTCGCCTTCGGGATTGGAACCAGCCAGGTGCGCGACGTTCTGGCAACTCAGACTCTGGCGATGGACCCGCTGAAGGTGCGTCGGGTCGAAGTGAATGGTGTCCTCGCAGCGGGCACCTATGCCAAGGACGTTATCTTACACATCATCCGTCACCTTGGCGTAAAAGGGGGAGCCGGTTTTGCCTATGAATTTGCCGGGACGAGCATCGAGGCGATGAGTATGGAAGAGCGGATGACGGTCTGTAACATGGCCATCGAAGGAGGGGCCCGCTGTGGATATATCAACCCTGACCAGATTACGTTCGATTATCTGCGTGGGCGGGAATTCGCACCGCAGGGCGATGTCTGGCAGCGGGCTGAAGATTGGTGGCGCAGCATCGCTTCAAATCCCGATGCCGACTACGATGATCTCGTGACATTTGATGCGGCTGATATCCCGCCAACCCTGACCTGGGGAATTACTCCCGGCCAGGCAGTGGGCCTTGATGAAACATTACCGGCAGTCGAGGAGTACGCAGTCGAGGAGTACGCAGTCGATGAACAGGATCTGATCCGTCAGGCCTATGCCTATATGGATCTGGCGCCGGGACAATCGATGCTCGGTGTGCCGATCGATGTTGTTTTTATCGGAAGCTGCACGAACGGTCGTCTCAGTGACCTGCGTGAGGTCGCACGAATTTGTAAACTGCACGGCGGCCAAGTCCCTGCTCAGATCAAAACGGTGATTGTACCGGGAAGTGAAGCGGTGAAAGTGGCTGCTGAAGCGGAAGGTCTTGATAAGATCTTCATCAAGCATGGTTTTGAGTGGCGCAATGCGGGTTGCTCGATGTGTCTTGCGATGAATCCCGATAAGCTTGTCGGGCGGCAAATCTGTGCCAGCACCAGCAACCGCAACTTCAAGGGGCGTCAGGGCTCACCTGCCGGACGGACCCTGTTGATGTCTCCGGCCATGGCGGCCTTGACCGCACTTGAAGGGAAGATTAGTGATGTGCGGCCGTTGTTGAATAAGGAGGTGCTTTCATGAGTGCACTAACAAAAATCGCCGGACGGGGTGTCCCGCTCCGAGGAAACGATATTGATACCGATCGGATTATCCCGGCGCGATTTCTGCGTTGTGTGACCTTCGATGGCCTTGGCGAACATGCCTTTGCCGATGATCGCAGTCAACTAAAGGCTGCAGGTAAGTTACATCCCTTTAGTGACCCCGTGTATGCCGGTGCCACTGTTCTGGTGGTCGGGAGTAACTTTGGCTGTGGTTCATCACGCGAACATGCGCCTCAATCCCTGCAAAAGTGGGGTGTACGGGCGGTAATTGGTGAAAGTTTCGCCGAAATATTTTTCAACAACAATATCGCCATGGGGATACCCTGCGTAAGCCTTTCTGCCGCCGACATTGAATGCCTTCAGGGGTTAATCGAAGACAACCCGGCACATAACGTTGAAATCGATCTGCAAGCAAACACTGTCACTGTTGCGGATGCTTCATTCGCAATCAAGATGCCTGAGGCTGCGCGCCAGATGTTTGTGCGCGGACAGTGGGATGCCACCGTGCAACTGTTGACCAATCTGACTCAAGTCAGAACGCGGGCTGTCCGGATCCCGTATCTGAATAAATTTACCCCCTGACGCACTGAAGGGTCGCCGGAGCTTCCGGCGACCCTTCAGTTTTGTGATGCTGCCAATTTTACAAAAAAAACCACAGCTCCCTGTGGCTCTGATTATTCCTGTCTATACAACTTTGAACTGACTGACAATCCGCTGCAGATCGTCAGCCAGTGCAGACAACTGGCTGGCTGACGAGGCTGACTCCTTGGCTCCCCGGGCGGTCTTTGCAACGACTTCGGTGATCAGCATCATGTTTTTGCTTATTTCAGAGGTTGTGGCGGTCTGCTCCTGGGCAGCGGTGGCAACCTGATGAATCTGGGAGTTGACGTCATTGATCTGGTGGAGAATCTCTTCCAGCGCCCTGCCGGATCCGGCTGCCTTCTCGCTCCCCTTGGCAACCTCACTGACCCCTTCCTCCATAGTGATCACAGCGCCTTTCGTCTCCAACTGGATAGCCTTGATCATTTCACTGATTTCGCGAGTTGCACGTGTGGTACGTTCGGCCAGTGCCCGAACCTCGTCTGCAACGACAGCAAAGCCCCGGCCCTGTTCACCTGCCCGGGCAGCTTCAATGGCGGCATTCAACGCCAGCAGGTTTGTCTGGTCGGCAATATCTTCGATCGTGCCGACAATCTCGCCGATCTGATCGGAGCGACTGCCGAGGCTTTCAACCGCCTTGGCGGAACTTCTGACCCGCTCGGCAATACTGTTCATGACGGCAATCGTCTCATCGACAACTTTGGCTCCTGAAACAGCCGCTGCACTGGCGTGCTGTGAACCATCCGATGCCAACAGGCAGTTTTGGGCTATGTCGTTGGAAGTCGCTGACATTTCTTCACCCGCCGTAGCAACCGTTTCGGCCTGAGCCGTGACCTCTTCGGCGCCGGTTGCCATCTGATTTGCATTGGACTGCAGTTGTACGGCTGATGACGAAACCTGCTCACTGGTCAGGGCAATCTGCGAAATTATCCCCCTGATTTTGTCGACAAGCGAGTTTATCTCGTCGGCCAGGAGTCCAAATTCGTCATTAGTTTTGACGATGATCTTTTTGGTAAGATCCCCCTCGCCCCTGGCAAGGTCGGTTACCTTGGCAACAAAATCGTTGAGCTTTCGAGTAACCGCCAACCTGAGAACGACCATTAGACAGGCAAGACTGGCCACAAGTGCCACAGCTCCTGCAAGCAGCAGCCAGGAGGTGGCTTTTCTGCTTGCCTCATACCCCTGTTCGATACTGGTATTGAGCTTGAGCGCACCCAGCATCTTTGTCTCCTTGTCGTGGCAACTTTGGCAACGTTCTTCATTGGGGAGTGGCAGGATAGTTTCTAAAATATGTACGCCATTATGCCTATCTTCGGAACTGGCCGGTTTATTGTTTTTTAAAACCTCCCCAACAAGGGCATCCCCCTTTACGCCGCTGCCGCGCTCAATACCTTTTTCGTTGTAGATCGATAAGGAGACTGCCCGCTTGTGTTCAATAAACTCTTTGATGTAGGCATCCACTTTTTTCATATCATCCGCCATCATGGCGGTCTTGATGTCATCACCCATGACATTGACAAACGTCAGACTGTTTTCACGCTGCAATCCCACCAGGGCCTGTTTTTCAAGATACAGCGCCGCTCCTCCGACAATGACAAGACCTGTTACCAATGCCAGACTTGCCGCCAGAAGAATCTTGGTGGCAATACCGGTCCTTATTCCTGGTCGTGAGGATGAAGGCATGCTCTCGTGTCGTGACATAAGTCCTCCTGATTAATCAAATAGTTAATTCTACAGCACCATGGTCGGTCAGGGTTAAAGAAACAAAACAACTTTACTGTCAATAAGTCCAATGCCGGCGGATCATACAATAATTTTTTCGTTTGAGAAAGTTACTATTTTGCTTGTGCGACTCTGACTAGCCAAAAAGTTCACATTCAGAGCCACTTTTTCAGCTTCCGGCATCTGCAATTAAGAGACTTGCCAAGCGTCAACAGGCTGGTATAGTTACATCTGCCGACCTGATCGATCGGGGAGGGACAATGCCATATATTATTCCTCATACTAATTTTGAGCAGATGCTGATTCTGCTGCGCGGCTGTGGCCTGTTGTACGCTCCCGTTACAGACAGCGATGGAATTATTCGTTTCGCTCTGCTCAAGCCGGGCATGCTCCCGGATCTCAACGCTGTCCGCACCCTGCTGCCACCCAAGAAATATCTGTTGCATCCCCAGGAAGCGATCCTGACGTATACGCATGAACACGGCTATCAAAAGACAGACACTGAGGTGCAGCCGCTGATCCTGTTGGGCGTCCACCCCTGTGACCTGGCCGGGATCTCGTATCTGGATCAACTCTACCTGAATGACAGCCCGGATCCGCTCTACGCTGCACGACGGGCCGCCCTGACGTTGATAGGCAGTTCCTGCATACCTGATGATCTCTGTTCCTGCCAACAGAACCTTTCACCGCTGCAGAGTTCCTGTGATCTTTTTCTCCAACAGACAGATGATGGCTTTATCGTGAACAGCTTTTCTCTTCGCGGAGAGGAACTGGTGGAGCTATTCCAGGAAATTCTGGAGCAACGGGAGCTGACCGTTCCTGCTGACAACCGCCGTTTTTTTGGACATCCGCTCCGACCTGTCCCGCGCTCTGAACCCGATGCCTCTCTGCCGGAGTGGCGTGAACTGAGCCGACACTGCCTGGGATGTGGTTCCTGTTCGATCTGTTGTCCAACCTGCTCCTGCTTTGATGTGCTGGAGTTCGGCGGTCTGGATCGAAACTCGGCCGAGCGCGTGCGACGATGGGACAACTGCCTACTCAACAGTCATGCCCGGATAGCTGGTGGGGTTAGCTTTCAGAAAGAGATGGCCGACCGTTTTCGCTATCGCTATCGTCATAAATATCGCGGATTCGGACAGCTACAGGGCATACCGGGCTGTGTCGGCTGTGGCCGCTGCCGGGCCACTTGCCCGGCCGGACTTGATCTGCGACCTCTGGCGTTGCAGCTGGAAGGTGGTGCGTCATGAACAGATCGATCCCGGTACAGGCACACATTACTGCTGTTCAGCCGATGACGGATGATACGACCCTCTATACGCTGCGCTGTTCTGACACCGGAGAAATCAGCAGCAGTGATACAGTGGCTTCCTTCCTGCCAGGTCAGTTTTTGGAACTATCGCTGCCGGGTGTCGGCGAAGTTCCGATCTCGTACTGCGGTCGCCCCTCTCCTGACGGCGCAATCGAGCTGTGTATCCGCCACGTAGGACGTGTCACACTGCCGCTGCAGCATGCCGAATGTGGAGAAGCCCTGGGAGTGCGCGGCCCCTTTGGGCATGGCTTTCCTCTGGATGACTATCAAGGACAGGACCTGCTGCTGATTGCCGGTGGACTCGGAATGGCGCCGCTCCGCTCGCTACTGCTGGCGTTGCTCAATCAGCCTGACAAGAGGGGAAAAATCACCCTGCTGTACGGTGCCCGCCAGAGAGGGAAACTACTCTTTCTAGAGGAACTGCTGGCGCTGCAGGAGCAGAGGCGTATCGTTCTGCAGCTGGCAGTTGATCGCCTCGACGAAACCATGCCCCACCCCCAAGAATGCCGAATAGCCCTGCTGCCGGCTCTGCTTGACGGACTGACATTTGATCCGCTCCGGACATACGCCGTCCTGTGCGGCCCCCCGATAGTCTATCCGCAGCTGCTTTCCGGCCTGAAACGCCTGGGTATGGCCGATGAAAGGATCCACGTCTCCTTGGAACGACGCATGAAGTGTGGCCTGGGGCGATGCGGACATTGCGCCGTCGGAACGTACCTCTGCTGTGTTGACGGCCCGGTTTTCAGCTACAGGCAACTTTCGGGAATCGAGGGGGCTCTGGAATGACACGACTGCGGATCGCTATAGCCGGACTGACAGCTTGTTCAGGGTGTCAGCTCTCCCTGCTGAACTGCGAGGCCGAACTGCCCGCCCTGTTGGAACAGGTTGACTTCCATTTCTTCCCGCTGGCCTGTTCACCGGCCCTTTTAGTGGGTGAGTACCAGGCCGCACTGGTGGAGGGGTGCCTTACGATGCCGCATGAGCAGGAGTTGCTGCTTGCTCTGCGGCAGCAGAGTCGCTACCTGATAGCGCTGGGAACCTGCGCCGCCTGGGGCGGTGTGGCGGCACTCAAAAACGACGAACATCGCGAAGGATTGCGACAGCAGGTCTATGGAGAGAACCAGACCGCAGCGGTCACATTTCCGCCCCGTCCGCTGCATCTGCTGGTGCCGGTGGATGCAACAGTCTGCGGCTGCCCACCCGAAAAAGAGGAGCTATTACGACTGCTGGGCAGCCTGCTGCGTGGTGCGCTCCCCTCCCCGATCGATTATCCGGTCTGCAGCGAGTGCCGTATGCGCGAAAACCTCTGCCTGCTGACGGAACGTAATCAGCTCTGCCTCGGCCCACTGACCGCCGGTGGCTGCTCTGCCCGCTGTCCAAGCCAGGGTGTTTATTGTGAAGGGTGCCGGGGGCCGACAGCAGAACCAAACCTGCCAGAGGCGCTGGAGATTTATCAACAGAAAGGCTTCGATCAGGCCACGGTGTTGGGACGATTACGACGCTTTTATCCGGGGTGGCAACCATGAGCGGTGGGTCAAAAATCGATATCCTGACACGCGTGGAGGGGCACGGCTCAGTCGAATTGATCCGCGAGGGCAATCGAATTGTGGATGCCCGCCTGCAGCTGCACGAATCGCCGCGTCTTTTCGAGGCGCTGCTGATCGGGAGACGTTTTGACGAACTGGCCGAAATCGCCTGCCGGATCTGTTCGATCTGCTCCACCGTGCACAAAGTCGTTGCGTTGCAGGCGGTCGAACAGGTTCTGGGCGTTCTGGTCTCCCGCCAGACCGGTCTGCTGCGCGAACTGGCGGTGCAGGGTGGCCAGATCGAAAGCCACGCCCTGCATATTTTTTGTCTGGCACTGCCTGATTATCTGGGGGTAGGCGGATTTCCAGGATTGGCGGCGGTGGCACCGCGAGAACTGCAGAGAGGACTACGCATCAAGTCGCTCGGCAACCTGATTCAGGAGACCATTGGCGGACGGGCAATTCACCCGTTTAATCTGCTGATCGGGGGGGTCGGGACGGCACCGACAGCAGATCAGTTGCAGCGGTTGGCTGATGAGCTGGCAGCTGCCCGCGCCGACACAGCTGCAACGATCGCTCTGGTTGCGGGACAGCAGGAGAGCCTGCTGCCGCTTCCGGCACTTCCGGCCTGTGCCGTCGCAGGCGGCCCGCCACTGTTCGGTGACCACCTTGAGACAGCGACAGCAACAGTTATTTCCGCCGCTGCGGCTATTGAGTGGCTGAACGAGCAGATCGAAGCGCATACCCACGCCAAAGTCAGCCGTTTTGACGGTTCATCCACATTTATGGTCGGGCCGCTGGCCCGACTCACGCTGAACATGCCACCGGATTATGCTGATCATGTGCGCAATGCCCCGCTCAGCAGCTCACTTCTGGCTCGGGCGATCGAACTGCAGCAGGCCGTAACGCGGGCGGCGCTGCTCGTAGAGCAGCTGATGCAAGATGGACTCCGACCGGAACAGCGTGAGCTAATCGCGCCACGCGCCGGAACCGGCACCGCTCTGATCGAGGCGCCCCGCGGCACGCTCCTGCACAGGTACACGCTTGATCAGCGCGGCATCTGTACAGCCGCCAACATAATCACCCCTACTGCCATCAACCAGGCCGCCATGGAGCAGTCATTGAAAGCGCTGGTCGCCATCATGGACGGCGCCGATTATGACCAGGTCAAAAACACCGCCGAACGCCTGATCCGCTGCTTCGACCCATGTATCTCCTGCGCAGTCCATTGATGAGGCATTCGAAATACATTGGACAAATACCGTTCGCCCTGAGCTTGTCGAAGGGCAGCCGTTCATGGTTCGACAAGCTCACCACGAACGGGAACGTTCAGTTAATTTTTCCCTTCCACTGACTACGACTACAGCAGCTTCCGCAGATACTGCCCGGTGTATGATCGCGTGACCTTGGAAACCTCCTCCGGTGTCCCGACCGCAATGATCTCGCCACCACGATCGCCCCCTTCCGGGCCCAGATCGACAATCCAGTCAGCGGTCTTGATCACGTCCAGATTATGCTCAATAATGACAATCGTGTTGCCGGAATCGACCAACCGCTGAATGACCTCCAGCAGTTTGGCGATATCGTGAAAATGCAGGCCGGTAGTCGGCTCATCCAGAATATAGATCGTGCGTCCGGTGGCCCGTTTGGAGAGCTCCTTGGCCAGCTTGACCCGCTGTGCTTCCCCCCCTGACAAGGTCGTAGCGGCCTGCCCCAGCTTGATGTAGCCGAGTCCGACCTCATCCAGCGTGGCCAGTTTGTTCTTGATGCGCGGGATGGCCCCCATAAACTCCAGCGCCTGTGAAACCGTCATATCAAGAATATCGGCGATCGATTTACCCTTGAAATGCACCTCCAGCGTTTCGCGGTTATAACGCGCCCCTTTGCAGACCTCGCACTCCACGTAGACATCCGGCAGAAAGTGCATCTCGATCTTGATGATGCCGTCACCGGAGCAGGCCTCACAGCGTCCTCCCTTGACGTTAAACGAATAGCGCCCCGGCTTGTAGCCGCGCAGTTTGGATTCGGGCAGGTTCGAGAACAGGTCGCGGATATCGCCGAAGACAGCGGTGTAGGTGGCAGGATTTGAGCGCGGCGTGCGCCCGATCGGCGACTGATCGATGTTGATGACCTTGTCGAGATGCTCAAGGCCCTGAATATCCCGGACTGCACCCGATTTTTCACGACTGCGGTACAACCGCTGCCCTAACACCTTGTGCAGGGTATCAATGATCAGGGTCGACTTGCCGGAACCGGAAACACCGGTCACGCAGGTCATGACCCCCAACGGAATTTCGACCGTGACATCTTTGAGATTATTCTCGCTTGCGCCGACAATTTTGAGAGACTTGTCGCTCTTTCGACGTTTTTTCGGCACCGCAATTGAGAGTTCGCCCGACAGATAACGCCCGGTCAGCGAGGCGGGATTCGCCATGACCTCGGCCGGTGTCCCCTGGGCCACCACCTCGCCGCCATGCACGCCGGCCCCCGGCCCCATATCGATCAGGTGATCGGCCTCAAGAATGGTCTCCTCGTCATGCTCTACCACCAGCACGGTGTTGCCGATGTCACGCAATCGTTTGAGAGTGCCCAGGAGACGGGCGTTGTCACGCTGGTGCAGGCCGATCGACGGCTCATCCAGAATGTAGAGCACCCCCACCAACGAAGAGCCGATCTGGGTTGCCAGGCGGATACGCTGCCCCTCGCCCCCCGACAGCGTCCCGGAAGTACGATCCAGCGACAGATAATCCAGTCCGACGTTAACCAGAAAGGAGAGCCGCTCACGGACCTCTTTTAAAATCCGTCGGGCTATTTCCTGCTCTTTATCGGTCAGTGTCAAGCCTTCGAAGAACGTCAGGCAATCCCGGATCGAAAGCGCCGTCACGTCGCGGATCGTCTGTTCTCCCACCAGCACGTGCAGCGCCTCGGGGCGCAGACGGGCCCCCTGGCAGGTCGGGCAGGGCATGACGTTCATGTATTTTTCCAGATCTTCACGGGCGGCATCCGATTCGGTTTCACGCCAGCGCCGCTGCAGATTGTTCAGCACCCCTTCAAACTCTTTCTGATAGGTATGACGATGTTCGCCATCCTCTTCCCACCAGAACTCGATCTTCTCTCCCTTTGAACCGTTCAGGATCACGTCTTGAACAGCCGGTGCAAGCTCCTTGAAGGGGGTACGAGTATCGAAATGATAGGCCTTGGCCAGCGCATCCAGAATCAGGTGAAACCAGCCCGAAAGCCGCTTTTCCCAGGGTGCAATGGCTCCTTCGCGCAGGGAGAGATCAGGATTCGGGATCACCTGCTCGGGGTCGAAGTACATGCGTGTGCCGAGCCCGGTACATTCCGGGCAGGCGCCATGCGGATTGTTGAAGGAGAAAAGGCGCGGCGTTACCTCCTGATAGGAGATGCCGCAATCGACACAGGCCAGTTTTTCGGAGAAAATGAGAGTCTGTTCTTTCTCCGGACCTTTGCGGGAAACCTCCGAGGTTTCTAAAACCTCGGAGGTTTGGTTGCTAACGACTGATACCTTCACAACCCCTTCAGCATGATGCAGCGCTGTTTCCAGCGAATCTGCCAAACGCCGCTGAACGCCTTCCTTGACAACGATCCGGTCCACGACGATATCGATGTCATGTTTCTTCTTCTTGTCCATCTCGATTTCATCTGCCAGCTCGCGCAGCGTTCCGTCCAGCACGACCCGTGTAAAGCCCTCTTTTCGTAACTGATTGAGTTCTTTCTTGTATTCCCCCTTGCGCCCCCGAATCATGGGGGCCAGCAAAGTCAGTTTACACCCGGTCGGCAAGGTCATGATCTGGTCTACCATCTGCGAGACAGTCTGCGAGGTGATTTCCTTGTCGCAGGAGGTGCAGTGCGGACGCCCGACCCGGGCGAACAGGAGCCGCAGGTAATCATAAATTTCGGTGACGGTACCGACTGTCGAACGCGGGTTCTTGCTGGTGGTTTTCTGCTCGATCGAGATGGCCGGCGAAAGTCCTTCAATCGACTCGACATCCGGTTTTTCCATCTGCTCCAAAAACTGGCGGGCATATGATGAGAGTGACTCGACATAGCGGCGCTGCCCCTCGGCATAGATCGTATCAAAAGCCAGGGTAGATTTACCGGAGCCGGAAAGACCGGTGATGACGACCAGACGGTCACGCGGGATTTCAACATCGATACATTTAAGATTGTGCTCGCAGGCACCTTTGACAATAATACTGGTGTGGGCCATGGGGTTCCTTCTATCGCGAAATGGCTCCCGTTATAGCACGATTTGAAATCAGAATGAAGGGACTTCACAACGTATTGGCAACCGTCAATAGAAATATCATTTCAGTGCAGCCCGTGCTATATATGCGGTTCGGTACGGCAGATAACAAAACAGGCTCAAACAGAGAGAACGACGGAGCAGGCGATGACCGACACTGACGACAGATTATCAGCTCCTGCCCGTGCAACGGGAGCCGGACTGCCACGGTATATTCTGATTTCATCCTGGACATTCCTGATAGCCGTTATGGCCGGCTTGGCTCTCTACCAGGCCTATCAAGCCGAGTACGTCAATGCCGTCGCAGTGGCGATCGACAATTTAAACAAAGACGTTGTCTACCGGCGCTGGGCTGCCAAGCATGGCGGCGTCTATGTTCCAGCTACCCCGCAAACCCCTCCCAACCCTTATTTGGCTGACGCTCCAAACAGGGATATCACCCTCCCTTCAGGCAAAATGCTGACGCTGATCAACCCAGCCTACATGACCCGCCAGGTGCATGAACTCGGCAACACCCTGTATGGTGTACGCGGCCATATCACCAGCCTGAAGCCGATTCGGCCCCAGAATGCTCCCGATGAATGGGAAAAAAGTGCACTACATCTCTTTGAAGCGGGGAAAAAAGAGCATATTGCAATGGAAACAATGGATGGCAAACCCTATCTGCGCCTAATGAGACCGCTGACGGTCGAAGCCGGTTGCCTCACATGTCACGCTTACCAGGGCTATCACATCGGGGATATTCGCGGCGGCCTCAGCGTTTCGATACCTTGGGCTCCGCACAGGGAGCGACTGCTGGCAAGCATTCTGATTTCATCGGCCGGATATGGCGGTACCTGGTTTATCGGAATTGTCGGTATCGTTATGTCGCGGCGGCGTTTAGACAAAGATCTGCTTCGACAGGAACAGCTGGTTCAGGACCTGCAGCAGCGCGAACAGGAATTAAAGCTCAGTGAAGCCCGCTATCGATATATGTATGAGGAAAAGAACATCATCCTCGAAAACAGCGGAATCGGAATCGCATTTGTACAGGATCGACGGGTAAAATGGATTAACACCACCTTTAGCACTATCTTTGGCTACTCATGCTCCGAAGCACTGGATGCCGATACCAGTATTTTCTATCCTTCCCACCAAGAGTATGAACAGTTCGGTGCGGAGGCCTATCCGGTCTTGGCCGCCGGCGACTCATTTACCAGAGAACTGCAGATGCGACACAGAGACGGCAGCCGCTTTTTTGCCCGCTTTTCCGGCAAAGCGGTCAATCCACACGAACCGACCGACGGAAGTATCTGGGTCATTTCCGACATTACTCCCCAAAAAGAGCTGGAGGAGAGACTTCACCTTGCCCGTGAGGCTGCCGAGTCGGCCAACAGAGCCAAATCAGAGTTTCTGGCCACCGTGAGCCATGAGATCCGCACCCCGATGAACGGTGTAATCGGTATGTCCGGCATTCTGCTAGCTACCGCACTGAGCAACGAACAACGCGGATATGCCGAAATTGTCCGCAAGAGCGGAGAAAATCTGCTGACACTGATCAATGACATCCTTGACTTCTCAAAAATCGAGGCAGGCAAACTGGAACTGGAACTGGTGGATTTTGACCTGCAGACAACGATCCGGGAAACAGTGGAACTGCTCTCGATCAAGTCGACCGATTCCGGACTGAAACTGATCTGCCGGAGTGATCCTCAAATTCCGAAAAATCTCAGGGGTGATCCCGGCAGAATCCGGCAGGTTATTATCAACCTGGTTGGTAACGCCATCAAGTTTACCCATAGCGGTGCTGTTGTCATCAGTGAAACGCTGCTATCAGATCAGGATGGCAGTGTTGAAATTCGTTTTGAGATCAGGGATACCGGCATCGGCATCGCCGAAGACCGGCGGGAGGCGATCTTCAATCCGTTCACTCAGGCTGACGGTTCTACCACCCGCAAATATGGCGGCAGCGGTCTGGGGCTGGCTATCTGCAAACAACTGGTGGAACTGATGGAGGGTGAAATCGGGGTAGAGAGCGAGCAGGGGCAGGGCTCCACCTTCTGGTTCACTATCCGACTGGAGAAGCAGGCAGCGCAAACCTGCAACGTGTCAAAAACAGTGGAAATTCCAGCAGCACCTCACGAGATCAGCAACCATCTCAGCATTGCCGAAGGCACCCGGCGCGGGGCACGTATTCTGCTCGTAGAGGATAACATCATCAACCAGAAAGTTGCCCAGGTCACGCTACAGCAACTCGGTTACCATGCTGATCTGGTTGCTGACGGCCAGGAGGCGGTCCAGGTTCTGAAACTGATCAACTACGATCTGGTCTTCATGGATTGCCAGATGCCGATCATGGACGGCTACGAAGCCACTCGTGTTATTCGTGATCCGGCCTCGAAAGTATTAAACCATACTGTGCCGATCGTGGCCATGACCGCCAACGCCCTGCCGGGCGATCGGGAAAAGTGCCTGGCGGCAGGTATGAATGATTACGCCAGCAAGCCGGTCAGACCGGAAACTCTGCAGGCGGTTCTGACGCGGTTGCTGCCGGAACATCTGAACACCCCTGTAGCAGTTGATAAGCCGGAAGTCCTGATTTCATCCCCTGCGTCTGCAGAGCCGTACTGCAAAGCAGAGCTGTTACGGCGCCTTGATAGAAACCTCGCCATTTTTGATGAAATTATCGCCATGACCCGTACCGACCTCCCTCAGCGGATGGCAAACCTGAAACTATCACTGCAGCAGCAGGAGTTCGAGGCGGCCCGTATGGAGGTTCATACTATTAAAGGTATAGCGGCCAATATCAGCGCTACTCCGTTGAGAGCAGCTGCGGTTGAGCTTGAGAAATCATTGAGAACCGGCGAACAGGCTGATATCGACCGGATGTTCTCAGAATTTGAAGCCCGAATGTCGATACTGCTGGCTGCACTGGAGCACGGAGAAACGACCAAGGAGAGTACGCATGAATAAGAGAGCGCATATACTGATAGTTGACGACGAACCGATCAACATTCGCATTTTGAGTGCCGCGTTACAGTCAGAATATGACGTCACACCGGCCTACAATGGCTTCGATGCCATCCGCCTGATGAAAGAGCTTCACCCTGACCTGATTATTCTGGACGTCATGATGCCCAACCTCAACGGTTTTGAGGTCTGCAGCATCATCAAGTCCGATCAGGATTTTGCCGAGATACCGGTAATTTTTCTGACCGCCATGGATAGCGCTGAAGCTGAAACGCAGGGACTGGAACTTGGCGGTATTGACTACCTGACCAAGCCGGTTAATTCAGATCTGCTCAGGTTGCGTGTACGCAACCATATCCAATTAAAAGAACGCAACGATCTCGTACGGGAACAGCGCGATCTTTTGGCGCGCCAGAAGGAAGAACTGGAGGAAGCACTCGGCCGCATCAAACGACTGGAAGGGATCATCCCGATCTGTATGCACTGTAAAAGTATCCGCCACGACGACTCCTCCTGGCAACAGCTTGAAAAATATATTTCCGCCCACACCGATGCGCTTTTCAGTCACGGCGTCTGTCCGACCTGTCTTGAAAAACATTATCCCGAGATAAAGAAACGCAGCTGACTATTACTGAATCAAAATGAACTCTTTCCATGGGCCAGGAACGGCATCGGCTACATCATGAATGAGGTATACTGTGCAGGATAATCATTACGAACAGATCCTTCTGCTGGCTGAAACGGAAAAGATCGGTAAGATCGGCGGCTGGGAGGTCGATCTTGACAGCATGGAACAAACCTGGACGGAAGAGGTCTACCGCATTCACGAGGTGGAAACCAGCTTTAAGCCCTCGGTTGAAAACGGAATTGCATTCTACACTCCCGCCTCCCGTCCGATCATCGAAAAGGCCGTGCAGCGGGCCATCCAGGAGGGTGAATCCTTTGATGTGGAACTGGAGATCTTCACCGCCAAAGGAACGCTCAAAGCGGTACATGCAATAGGAAAAATGGACCATGAGCAGCACAAACTGTTCGGCTTTTTTCAGGACATTTCAAAACGCAAACGGACTGAAACCATTCAGCTGGCGCGTCTCAGGCTGAGCGAATACGCGCTTTCCCATTCTCTTGATGAACTGATGACTCAAACCGTGGATGAGGTGGAAGCACTGACCGGCAGTACGATCGGCTTCTTCCATTTTCTTGATGTCGATCAGCAGACATTATTGCTGCAAACCTGGTCTTCGAATACCCTGACCACCATGTGTACTGCCGAAGGCAAAGGCCAGCATTACTCTGTTGATAAGGCCGGGGTCTGGGTGGACTGTGTTCGACAACGACGCGCACTTATACATAATGATTATGCGGCGCTCCCGAATCGTAAAGGCATGCCGACGGGCCATTCCACAGTTCTACGTGAACTGACAGTTCCCATTTTTCGTGGAGACCTGATTGTAGCTGTTATCGGACTTGGCAATAAACCGGTCGATTACGTTGAAGATGACATTGAGGCGACGACGCAGCTGACAAACCTGGCCTGGGATATTATTGTCGGCAAACGTGCTGAAGAGGCATTGCAGGAGAGCCAGAAAAAGCTTCTTGAACAGAATGGTGAGTTACAGGCAACAGAAGAGATGCTGCGCGTGCAGATTAGTGAATATGAAGCCGTACAAGCGCTGCTACAGGAGGCCAAAGCCGCCGCCGAATCTGCCAACCACGCCAAGAGCCAGTTCCTGGCCAACATGAGCCATGAGATCCGCACCCCTATGAACAGTGTTATCGGCCTGTTGGAACTACTGCTCGACAGCGGTCTTACCGACGAGCAGCATGCATTGGCCCAGCTGGCCAGTCAGTCAGGCAGAAACCTGGTGCAACTGATCAGTGACATCCTCGACCTTTCCAAAATTGAAGCACACAAAATCGAACTTGAAACGAGAAACTTCGATCTATCCGCAGAATTAACCGGCATCATCCGCCTGCTCTCTCTTCAGGCTCAGGAGAAAAGAGTGGCACTAACCTCACAGATCGCAGCCGATGTTCCGCTGCTTCTGAAGGGTGATGCGTCACGCCTGCGCCAGATCATCACCAATCTGGTCGGTAACGCATTGAAGTTTACCCCAACCGGCACTGTTTCGTTTTCTGCTTGCAAAGACCTGGAGGATAAAGACTCTGTTACCCTCCGCTTCATCGTAAAGGATAGCGGCATCGGCATCGCAAAAGATAAACTGGAACATATTTTTGAACCATTCACCCAGGCAGATGGTTCAACGTCCCGCAAATACGGCGGCACCGGACTGGGGCTGACCATTTCACGGCAGCTGGCTGAATTGATGGGGGGCACCGTCAGCGTGGAGAGTGTTGAGGGACAAGGGGCGACCTTCTGGTTTACTGCTCTGTTTGAGAAGCAGACCGGAAACAGAGCTCTGTCAGCCCTGCCTGGCAGGTCTGACAATAGATGCTCCCCCGCAAAAGCAACTGCTACTATCCGGCTGCTCCTGGCCGAAGACGACGCAATTGCGCAGTTTGTGACAAAAAAAATCCTCTCCAAAACCGGCTATCAGGTTGATGTGGCCAATGATGGGCGCGAGGCGCTGAAACTGCTGCAGCTGCATGACTACGATGCGGTTCTTATGGATTGTATGATGCCGGTAATGAGCGGCTTTGATGTTACCGCCGTTATTAGAGACCCTGCTTCAAAAGTCAGGAACCACGCCATACCGGTAATTGCACTTACAGCCAACGCCTTTGCGGAAGACCGCTGCACATGCATTGCAGCCGGTATGGATGACTATCTTGCAAAACCACTTGAAGTCGAGAAGCTGCTGGCGACATTGCAGAAATGGACGTTTCCGGTACACTCAGACATTACGGCAGACATTTTCAACGTGAATGAGTTTGTTGCTCGAAATCAGGGTGATCTGAAGCTGTCTCATGATGCAGCCGCCCTTTTCATCAACAACTCGCCGGAGTACATCGCGGCGCTCCGTACGGCACTCACGGCATGCGATGCCGTTGCGCTACACCAGTCAGCACATAAACTGAAAGGGGCTGCCGGAAATTTCTCCCTGACATTACTGCTGGAAAGTGCAAGAAAAATTGAAGCTGCTGCTCACGTAGGAGATCTTGAAAAAGCGGCGGAGCTGCTGCCTGTCCTTGAACAGAGGTTTGAACAGGCGATCACGGCACTCCGGAAACTATGTACCCAAACGTGTGAAAAGGATGACCAATGAAAATACTTGTAGCCGAAGATGATGCTCCCTCGCTCTTTATTCTGAAATCGCTCTTAACGTCGTGGGGCTATGACGTCATACCTGCCGTAGACGGCAACGATGCCTGGCGGATTCTGTGCGAGCCGGAACATCCGCATTTGCTGCTTCTCGACTGGATGATGCCCGGCGTTGAGGGCCCCGAGCTTGTTCGACGACTGCGGGAAAGATCGTCTGAAAACCCGTATTACGCCATCATTATCACCTCTCGCAGCGACAGGGATTCTGCCGCAAATGCACTCAATGCCGGAGCTGACGACTTCATCGGCAAGCCGTTTGACAACAGTGAACTGCGGGCGCGGGTATCGGTAGGATACCGTACGAACTGCCTGCAGAAGGCACTTTCAGAACATATACGAGATCTGAATCAGGCACTGGCGCGGGTGAGACAGCTGGAAGGGATTATTCCTGGTTAACGGGACAATAATGATATGAACGCTCCTTTTTTTCAATTTCAGTCGCTCAAATCAAAAGTCACACTCTTCACGCTGGTCATTTTTCTGACCGGTATCTGGACCTTGGCATATTTTGCCAACCGGATGCTGCGCGATGATTTGCAGCACCTTCTGGGAGAGCAGCAACTCGCGACGGCTTCTATTGTTGCAGATGAGCTCAATCAGGAGATCGACTTTCGTTTGAGAGCACTGGAAACCATTGCTGAAGGAATTACCCCGACCATCCTGGGTTCTCCTACTGAGCTACAGGCCCTTCTGGAAGAGCGCCCCCTTCTTCAAAAATTATTCAACGGAGGTTGCTTTGTAACCAGTGCAGATGGAACTGCAATCGCTTCTCTGCCGCTTGATGCACACCGGAGCGGCATCAATTTCATGGAAAGAGATCACATTGAGGCGGCACTCAAAAAGGGCAAAACAACCGTCAGCAGACCGGTCATCGGCAAGATGCTGCATGCTCCGGTTGTCTCCATGGCTGCGCCGATACACGATCATCGGGGAGTGGTAATAGCCGCTCTGGCAGGAGTTATTGACCTGAGCAAGCCCAATTTCCTGGACAAGATCACCAATAACCGCAACGGCACATCGGGCAGTTTTCTGTTGGTCGCTCCGCAGTACCGTCTGATTGTCACCGCCTCAGATATAAGCCGTATGATGGAAGAACTCCCCGCCCCCGGTGTAATCCCGACAATTGATCGTTTCATACAGGGGTACGAAGGTGTTGCCCGGTTTGTTAACCCGAAAGGCGTGGAAGTTCTGGCCTCGGTCAAGCGCGTGCCGATTGCGGGCTGGTATGTCGCAACTGTCCTGCCTGTCAAAGATATTTTTGCTCCCGTTCGCGCCATGCAGCAACGCATGCTGTTTACGGCGGTCCTCCTGACCCTGCTTGCCGGCGGGTTGACCTGGTGGATGTTGAAACACCACCTGGCACCAATGCTTGATGCGGTAAAAACCTTAAGTACCCTTTCGGATTCAGATCAGCCTCTGACGCCGCTACCGATAGCGAGACAGGACGAAGTCGGCCAACTCATCGGCGGTTTCAACCGCCTGCTTGAAACGCTGGCCCTACGGGAAAAGGATTTACGGGAGAGTGATGAACGTCACAGTTCAATACTTCAACGGAATCTGGCTGTCTGACATGCAGGGGGGGCTGATTGAGGTCAATGATTCATATTGCCGCATGAGCGGCTATAGCCAGCAGGAACTGCTGTCCATGAATATTTCAGATCTTGAGGTTAACAAGTCCACAGAAGACATAACCGGACGCATACAACAGATCAAGGAGCAGGGCACACAGCATTTTGAGTCCCGACACATCCGCAAGGACGGCACTTTTTTTGATATTGAAGTCAATGTTCAGTATCGATCAACGCACGGCGGGCAATGTGTGGCTTTCATACATGATATAACCGAGCGTAATCGGGCCGCAGAGGAAAAAAACCGGCTCGAATCTTCATTGCATCAGGCTCAGAAGATGGAATCCGTAGGACGTTTGGCTGGCGGCGTGGCTCACGACTTCAACAATATGCTGACGATCATCATGATCAACGCCCAGCTTGCCTTAATGAAAATCGACCATTCACACCCGCTGCATAACCACCTTGAAGAAATTCTTCACGCGGCAGACCGCTCCGCTGAAATCACCAAGCAACTGCTGGCATTTTCCCGTCAGCAAGCCATAGAGCCCAGGATACTGGATCTCAATGACACCGTTTCCGGCATGCTCAAGATGCTCAGACGCTTGATCGGAGAGGATATTGACGTGATCTGGAAGCCGGGCATTGAACTTCTGAAGGTAAAAATTGACCCTTCCCAACTGGATCAAATCATGGCGAACCTCTGCGTCAATGCCAGAGATGCCATTTCAGGCATCGGCAGAATCGCCATCCAGACCGAAAACGTTATCTGCGGAGATAACGAATGGGACTCGCAGTTCGACATTTCACCCGGCAGATATGTGGTGCTTGCAGTCAGTGACAACGGTAGCGGCATCCCAAAAGATGTCATTACACATATTTTCGAACCGTTTTATACGACCAAGGAAGCCGGCAAAGGAACCGGACTCGGATTGGCGACCGTATTCGGTATCGTCCAGCAGAATGGGGGACAGATCAAGGTGTACAGTGAGCCGGAAAAAGGCACGACCTTCAGAGTGTATCTTCCCGGCATTGAAGGCGCTACCAATGACACCAGACGGGAAAAACCGGCACCTGTTGGCGGCAATGAAACGATACTTCTGGTAGAAGATGAAAAGGTGGTCCTGCACCTCGGTGCAGCAATGCTTACACAATTGGGGTATACAGTGCTTTCGGCAAACTCCCCGGAACAGGCGCGGCAGCTTGCCGATGAAAATCCGGGGCGAATCCGTCTGCTGGTAACAGATATTATCATGCCCGGCATGAACGGGTGTGACCTGTCGCACGTACTGCTGCCGCACAACCCCGGCATGAAATGTCTGTTTATGTCAGGTTATACCGCCGACGTCATGTTCGAACGCGGTAGCGTAGACAGTACGATGCATTTTCTGCAAAAGCCTTTCAACATGGATTCATTGTCAATCAAGATCAGAGAAACTCTGGATAACGGACCGGAAGCGGGATGAAGACTGATTTCACTGAAAAGCAGATACTACGACCGTACAGACGCGGCAGCTCCCAGTAGAGCCCACCCCAATACGCCGAGGGTAACCAAACCGCAGAGCAGAGCCAAGGCCTGATCAAAATTATTCTCTCTGCGGCGCTCGTTATACCCGAGCAGTGCGCCGAAAATAACCCCGCCGACTATCCCGCCGCCGTGCCCCCAGTTGTTGATGCCCGGAAAAATCAACCCGAATACAAACAGGCTGATCACCCAACCGCTCACCTCGCGGTAGACCGAACTGCCGTAGGCCCCACCTCGGCTCTTGCCGTAGAAAAGCAGGGCTCCGATCAAGCTGCAAACAGCTGCCGAGGCACCGATGGTAAACGGTACGCCGGCCAGGTATGAAACGACATACCCGAAGACGCCACCCAGGGTGTAGATGGTAAAGGCTCGCCCCGGCCCGTATTCATGAGAAGCCCAGGGTGCGATCTGTTTCAGTGCCATCAGGTTGAAGATCAGATGCAGCAGGCCGCCATGCAGATAATTGGCACTGATCACTGTCCAGTAACGCCCGAAATGGTCGATCGGATAGGTTCCGGTTGCCCCCAACAGCATCAGACCGGTCTGGCCGGGTGAGAGAAACCCACTGAAACCGCCACCCGCCAGAAGTGAAAGAGCAAAGTAGACGATGTTGACCGTAATGATGGACATGAAGAGCCAGTCACCATCCATGGCGCCGCGTGACCAGTTGATGATCTTCCACCAGGGCGCAGAACGGGCCGTACCGCACCAGGAGCAGACCGTTTCCGCGCTGCCGATCAATTGTCTGCATCGTGGACAGAGTATTGGCCGTTGAGCCATCAGATTACCTCGAAGCTGGAATATTGATTGTGTGCCGGTTACATGAGCACGAGAGATCTATCGGAAGAAAAAATGGTGAGACTGAAGTGAGTATGCCGCGCAGGAAATCCGGCGCGGCATACTCATAATGCTATTTTTTTTTCAAAGGCTGCGCTTTTCCCCAGTAAATGCCGAGAACATCACGCTCGTTCGGGCTTAAGACCACTCCGCGCTTCTCCATATCGCGCTGAATCGCCTTCATGTCTTTGCCGGCCGATAGTGCCGCGTCAATTCTGTCTTTGGTATGGCAGCTTGTGCACTTTTTCCCGATAATGGCACCAGCGGCCTTGCTATCGCCACCCGTTGCACTGCCCGGGTGTGAGGCCGAACCCGGTTTCTGTTCAGCAGCCGTAGCTGCTCCGGCTGCCAGCAGCGAAATAGTCAGGTAACATAAAATGGTACGCTTCATCTTCAAAACTCCTTTTCGCTCAAATTATTCTCTGACAAAAATATCCTGATCCGACTCATGCACCATACCCATCAGGTGGGCGTACTCTGATTCAATTAGCGCGTAATGACGCTCGGTTTCCCGCACGATACTTTGAAAAACAGCTCTGACTCCCGGATCGACAACTCCCTTTGCCAGCTGCGTGTACTGACTGATGCAATCTTTCTCTTCAATCAGCGCAAGCTCCAGGGCTACCTGCTCAGGCATATCCTCGCTGATGGCCTTTTCCAGCTTCATATAGGTCGGATTTTTTATATCAACCGGTGCGTTGATACAGGCTGTGACATCTACGAATTCAGTCCCCTTATAATGGTTGAAAAACGCTTTAAGATGGGCAATCTCTTCGTTGGCGAGCAGCTCAAAAACCTGTCGGGCGCGCTCGATTTTTGCGACTGACGCAGCTCTGCGGTAAAAATCCATGCTATCCTTTTCGGCCTTGATCGCGAGGCTGATTGCCTCCGTAAGTGTGTATTCCCTGCCCATAGCACCTCCCCTGAAGTTTAAGTGTATACAGTATAGTCACGATTCGGAATTGGTCAACATTTTTGTCGACATCGTGAAGACGCCTGAAATTAACGATTACAAAATTTCTACTTGACAACCCAACCGTGAAGACGTACATTCTCATTAGAAATTAGCCCCGAGAGGCTCATTAAACAAGAGTTCTGCGGTGTGTACTTTATGAAAACTATTTATGTACTTTCTGATTCAACCGGTGAAACTGCAGAGCGCGTCATTCGCGCCGCTCTTTCTCAGTTTTATGAAGAAGATGTCCGCGTCCATCGCCTGAATAAAGTCAGCTCTATCAATGATGTCCAGCAGGCCTTGTCCATAACTGGCCACACTCCCGGCCTGATTGTCTATACCCTGGTCGACCCGCATCTGGCTGAGGCGGTCGAGCGTATTGCCGAAGAAACCGGTTTGATAACTGTCGATCTGCTCAGCCCGTTGATCTACAACCTGTCGCGCTACCTGGGAACACCGTCACGCCAGAAACCGGGACTGCTGCATCGGATTGACACCGGCTATTATCGACGGGTTGAAGCGGTCAACTTCACGGTTAAGCATGATGACGGGCAGGAAACCCGCTTTCTGCACAAAGCCGATTTGGTGCTGGTCGGCGTATCCCGTTCATCCAAAACCCCTCTCTCGATGTACCTTGCCCACAAGGGCTTTAAAGTTGCCAACGTACCGCTGGTATTCGGCATTGATCCTCCGGTTGAACTGTTCGAGATTGATCAAACAAAAATAGTCGGATTGTTGATAGACCCGAAACGCCTTGTCGAAATACGCACCTCCCGCTTGCTCAATATGCGCCAGAGCCCCAGAGGCAGCTATAACGACTACGATCTGGTTGAAGAAGAACTGACTGCCTGTCGACAACTCTACCGCAAACATCCCGAGTGGTTTATCGTGAACATTACCAATAAATCGGTCGAAGAGGCCGCTTCAGAAATAATGCGTCGCATGGAAGTTGAGGGAGTTCCACAGATTTAAGATGTTTTTACGTGCTGTAATCGTAGTTGAACTACACAAAAAAAAGGAGTCTGACATGAAAATTCTGATTGTCGAAGATGAGAAAAAAGTAGCCAGTTTTATCAAAAGAGGGCTCGAAGACGACCAATATGAGGTCACGGTCTGCCATGACGGCGCAGATGGTTTTAAACGAGCGCTCAGCGGTGATTTTTCCCTGGTCATCCTGGACTGCATGCTGCCTAAAAAAGACGGCGTTACCGTGGTTCGTGAACTGCGTGAAGCCGGCAACAGCGTACCGGTATTGATGCTGACGGCCAAAGCTGAAACAGACGATGTCGTTAGCGGCCTGGATGCCGGCTCCGATGATTATCTCGCCAAACCGTTTGCTTTCGCGGAGCTGCAGGCACGCGTCAGAGCACTTATCAGACGCAGCGAGCAGGATCGCGGCGCCGAAATCCGTTTTGCCGACCTGCGCCTTGATCCGGTTAATCACAAAGTATGGCGCGGCCAGATTGAAATCGTTTTGACCGCTAAGGAATACAATCTGTTGGCCTACCTGGTACGGAATGCAAATACGGTTCTTTCGCGCGCCAATATCGCCGATAACTGCTGGGAATACCCCTTCGAGACTTTTACCAATATCATTGATGTCTACATCAATTACCTGCGCAAGAAGGTGGATGGCAGTTTCCCCACCAAACTCATCCATACCGTCCGCGGCCAGGGATATATTTTAAAAGAGGGGTAGCAGGGTTGATTTTTTTGATGTGACTGTTTATTCTATCCAACAGTAACGATCAGGGGCGGCGTCGTGAGTCATGCGATCCGCCCTTGCCCGTTAAACATCACTCAAAATAGTTCAAGGGAGGTCTGTTCATGTTCAAGCCGCGTGTAGTCTCAGTACGATTTGTCGTCGTTGCAATGGTATGTGCCCTGGTGCTGCCGGGCGTCTCGATCGCCAAGGTAGTCAGTCCTGATTTTGTTGAGCTTGCAAAAAATCTTAACCCCGTCGTTGTCAATATCCGCACTGCCAAAAACATCGTCCCCAAGCAGAAACTCCGCCGACCACAGCATCAGAATCCGTTCGGCAACAATTTCTTCGATGAGTTTTTCAATCGTTATTTTGATGAGATGCCGCAGCAGAAGCCACGTCGCGAGCAGAGTCTCGGAACCGGCTTTATCATCAGTGCCGACGGCTATATTCTAACGAACAATCATGTTGTCAACGGCGCAGACGAAGTAATGATCAAGCTTTCAGACGGCAGAGAGGTTAAAGCCGACATCAAAGGCGTCGATGAAAAAGTTGACCTGGCGCTGCTCAAGATCAACGAGCAGACCAAATTTCCCTTTGCCGAACTCGGAGACAGTGATGCCCTTCAGGTTGGTGAATGGGTAATGGCGATCGGCAACCCCTTTGGGCTCTCACACACGGTAACGGCCGGCATCGTCAGCGCCAAAGGGCGCGTCATCGGCAGCGGCCCTTACGATGATTATATCCAGACTGATGCCTCCATCAATCCGGGAAACTCGGGCGGCCCGCTCTTCAATGTCCAGGGGCAGGTGATCGGCATCAATACCGCCATCATCTCCGGTGGAGCTGGTGGCATCGGCTTTGCCATTCCCGTTTCGATGGCTAAATCAGTAATTAACCAGTTGCGCGACACCGGCAAGGTAACCCGTGGCTACCTGGGCGTCCGCTTCCAGCCGTTGACGGCTGAACTGGCAAAATCCTTCGGTCTCGACTCCGAGAAGGGCGCTCTGGTCGCCAACGTTGAAAAAGATACACCGGCAGAACGAGCCGGACTCATGAGTGGTGATGTCATTCTTGAATTCGATGGCAAGCCGATCAATGAAGGCAACGAACTGCCGCGCTATGTCGCCGCCACACCGATCGATAAAAAAGTCAGTCTGGTCATCTTCCGTGACGGGAAGAAAATGAATATCGCTCTGGTCGTCGGAAAATTGATCGATGGCGAAACCGCAAGCAGTGGCAGTGGTAGTGACGCCGGGAACGGCAGCGAAAGCGATCGGCTCGGCATCCGGGTAGCAGAACTCAATAAAGAAATGGCTGAGCACCTCGGCATACGAGAACTCAAGGGACTGGTTATTACCGAGATAAAAACAGGTTCAACGGCTGAAGAAGCCGGCCTGGTATCCGGCAGTATTATCCTTGAGATCAACGGCAAGCGCCCCGAGAAACTCTCAGCCTACACTGCTCTTATTTCTAAATTGAAAAAAGATGACGTGGTGCGACTGCTGCTGAGACGTCCTGACGGCAGCGTGCATTACGTGGCCATGAAACTCAACTAAGTACAGAATGTCACAAACATATTGTATTCTGGGGGCGGCCTGCGGGCCGCCCTTTTTGCGGAGAATAAAATGCCAACCCGATATATGCAGCAGCTACGTATCCTGATCCAGTTCAGCTATCTTGCCTTCTCGCTCTGGCTTGGATTTCAGCTGTTTCAATTTGTCCGGTTCATCCGGTCGGGTGGACAATCGGACTTCAGCGCTCACCCGGCCGGAGTCGAAGCCTTTCTGCCGATTTCCGGCCTGATGGGGACAATCTCCTGGATCCATGACGGCAGCATCAACGTGATACACCCGGCAGCGGTGGTGATTTTTGTGACTATACTGGCCGGCGCACTGCTGCTGCGTCGATCGTTCTGCTCCTGGATTTGTCCCGTAGCAACTCTATCTGAGTGTTCCTGGAAACTTGGTTTTACGCTCTTTCGGCGCTCATTACGCCCGCCACACTGGCTCGATATCCCGCTGAGAGCCCTCAAATACCTGCTTCTAGCCTTTTTTACCTACTCCATGACCTGTGCCATGTCACCCGAAGCGTTAAAAACCTTCATCAACTCCGACTACCACAAGCTGGCGGATATTCGTCTGTTGAACTTCTTTCTTCATATTTCACCGCTGGCTCTGACGATAGTTCTGATTCTGACAGCACTGTCACTGCTGCTGCGCAACCCCTTCTGCCGCTATCTCTGCCCATATGGGGCGCTTCTGGGACTTTTTGCAACCATCTCGCCGCTCCGGGTTACGCGCGATACCGAGCGCTGCGTTTCCTGCGGTGTCTGCAGTCAGGTATGTCCAACCAGCATTGATGTCATGCACAAAACGAGCGTGCTCTCCCCCGAATGTATCGGCTGCTGGCGATGCATCAGCCATTGCCGTACCGACCAGACGCTCTCCATGAAGGCTATCGGACGTTTTCAGATATCAACCATTGTCTTTGCACTGCTGGTGATGCTGCTACTGTGGTGTGGAAGCGCGCTCGGAAAGTGGAGTGGCAACTGGCATACTGCAATTGATGTCGGCGAGTATCGGAGACTATTGGAGAGATAAGGGTACCTTCTCTCATATACATATTTCCGCCGAGCCATCATCGTAGGAGCGCCTTGCAGGCGCGATTGCAGCGATATCGGCTATTGCAGCAATCGCGGCAACATGCCGCTCCTACAATTCAACGGGCCTTGAGTTGTGCAACGGCCTGTTCGAGACCGAGCAGATGCAGCGGAAACATCGGAAATATCTTTCGGATCAGTACAACGGTTTCGTTGAACTTCCATAGATCTTCAGCTTTTGGATTGAGCCAGACAGAATGCCGGAAGTATCCGGCCAGCAGCTTCAATTGATCGATACTCGGCATTTTCTGCCGGAATTCGAGGGTTGTCTGACTGTTTTTTCGCAGCAGTTCATCCGGGTCCATGCTGGCATCACCGACCAGAATCAGGCGTGTTTCCGGATCACGCCGGATGAGCGACTCCACCGTCTCCGGCTTGTTCCGGCGCTGCGGATCGCACCACACCTGATCCCTGACCGTATTGTGGAAATAGTAGATGCTCAGTTCCCTGAACTGGGCCTGAGCGTAGTGAAAGAGCGTTTGGACAGTCTCGATGTGGGGGTCCATGGACCAGCCGCCGTTATCGATCAAGAGCAGGACTTTCAGTTTATCCGCCAGGCGCCGGTCAAAGGAGATCTCGATTTCACCGGCGTTACGCATAGTCTGATAAATAGTCTTGTCAACGTTGACCACATCCTTCGGACCGGCAGGCATCAATCGTCGCAGGCGTTTCAGCGCCTCCCCCATCTGTGCTCGCGACAGCGGCGCCGTCTGCGAGTAGTCCCTGTAGCGACGTTCAAGAGCGACCATCATCGCCGAGCGGTTCTGCGAGACACCCCCCACCCGCATCCCGCCGGGACGATTGCCGCCATGCCCGACCGGAGATACACCGCCACTACCGATCCATTTTTTCCCGCCATGATGAGCGCCGTCCTGATCTTTCAGGCGATCAAGGAAATACTGTTCCAACTCTTCGAGACTCATCTTGCTCAATTGCTTCTCGGTCAATCCCATCGCCCGGGCCAGATCATCCGGATCCTTCAGCCATTCCTTGAGGAGCGCCCGCAGTGCATCATCAAACAAAAACGTTTCGAACTGTTCAACCTCTGCACCTGAAAAATGCTCCGCAAACACCTGATCGTAGCTGTCGAAGTCGCGCTCCCGCTTGACCAGCAGGGAACGCGCTACGGTGTAGAAATCGTCCAGCGACGTGATCAGCCCCAGTCCCAGGGCCTTCTGCAGACGAAGGAAAGCAGTGGGGGAAACCGGAACGCCACGTTCTCTCAGCGTAAAGAAAAAAGGGATAAACATGTATGAGACTCCCCTTCGTCAGCCTGTTGTATGGGAAGCTGCCCGTTCAATATCACTGCTTTTTTTAAGGCTCTGTTAAAAACCACTGTTGATATTGAACAAAAAATAGTAAAAGTCAGCTGGTTGCATGGTCCCACCTACCGAGCCGTAACGACCTGCAGGTTGAGGCTACATTGAATTGGGA
>Ga0194037_1000356_pt1 | contig 36089 bp, 30 predicted proteins | sample JunL306m_MetaG_FD_148653 | JGI IMG/M metagenome (GOLD analysis project Ga0194037, IMG submission 148653) | Anoxic zone freshwater microbial communities from boreal shield lake in IISD Experimental Lakes Area, Ontario, Canada - Jun2016-L304-6m | ecosystem: Environmental > Aquatic > Freshwater >... | reverse complement strand
GGCGATGACGGGCATTGCCGGGTGATACTTTCTGGACCAGATAATCATTTGGAAGCCGGTTGGCCAAACTCGATCGATGGCGCTGGTGTTCCCGTTGCCCCTGCGCTTTCAACTTCCTCACTTATCGCTCCACATGGAATCACCACGTCGAAATCCGGTGAAGTTTTTCTCACCCAATGGCTCATTGGTGGTCACGTCCTTGGGGGCACACCTAGGTAGTTCAACCTTGGAAAGAACCAACTGCGTACAGGACCCTGAACCAACTGCGTACAGGACCATGAACCAACCGCGTACGGAAACTTGCGTGCGCTAGTCCTCTTTGAGTTTCTTTGGTGCACCGAATTCAACTCGGACTGTATAGAGAGAAATAGAAACGCTCGCGATTCCGATGAGCCTCACTAAGGACGGAACGTGCGCCATGGCAAATTGCACTCCGCACAGGGTTCCCCACATTGTTAAGAGTCCGATGGCGATTTTCTTGCTGATATCGCCACGACGTGACTGAGGATGAAGTCGCGTTAAGACAAATGCAATGGGGCCACTCAATAAAGCTGAAACCAGAAGAAATGCAACCAGGACCGCAAGTGATTTCATAATGTGGAAAGTGTAAGCGCTACAGAGATACCAGAGAAGGAGCTAGCCCGCGGCAAGAAGAAATTATTAAGAGTTAATTTTGGCGAAGATCGCCACCTCACCTTTACTTGAGATGGAGTCAATTAATCTTGGCGAAGAGCACCATATCGACCTGGCGTCCATCGTTGCGCGTTACTTTCTTACGCATGATGGCTTCGAGTTCGTAACCAGCCGATAAGAGAAGTGCACGCGAGGGCCCGTTCTCGACATCCACGAGACCTTCGATCCTTTTGAAGCCCATCGTTGTAAAACCATAGTCAGTGATCAAGGTTGCTGCGGCAGTACCGAGACCATTTCCACGCATATGCGGGGCCATCCAGTAGCCAATTTCAGCGGTGTGATCGGAAAGATTTACCGAGTGTAAAGAAACAACACCAGCGAAGGTTTCATCATGGGTAATCGCAAAGGCAATTTCCTTCTTGTCCATAAATGCAATCTTGGAACGATCATTCACGAAACTTTCGGCATCTGCCATTGTGTAACCACTTCGAATGGTCGTGAATTTGGGAATAAGAGGATCCTGAAGGGCTTCATAAATGAGCGGGATATCAGTTACTTGCAATGGGCGGAGAGTGGTTAGCCCGTGTTGCAAGGTTGGAATTTCAACAGGCCACCAAATCATTGGAGCATTATGGCGCACAGTAAGGGGAAGTCGCTGAGGAAATGGTTGATAGATGCCGAGCTTGAACGGCCTCGAGAATGTCGCGAGAAGGATGAGGACTAAACGGCCTCGAGAATGTCGCGAGAAGGATGAGGACTAAACGGCCTCGAGAATGTCGCGAGAAGGCACGTTGTAGATCTTGCCTTCGGGGGAAGTCCAGATGCATGAGCCATCGCTATTGCTTTCTAACTTCCAACCCCCGTGGGTTTTCATACGATGATGTCGCCTACACAGTGATCCAAGATTTTGCGCCGAAGTTTCGCCTCCGCTTTCCCAACTTTGCGCATGATCTAAATCAGATAATCGAGCCGGAGCCCGGCAACCCGGGAATCTACAAGTCCGATCTCTTGCTAGAAGGAAATCAACAAGTGCTTGGGGCGGTTCGTAACTTTCGCGACCATAATCTAAGAGTGCACCGGTTGTTGGATCAGTGATGAACCGGCGCCACTTTCCATCAGAGGCAAGGGAGCGTGCGAGTGACGCAGGAATAGCACCATAACCAGCAAGTTGACCTGGATTTTCTGCAAGACCCATAAGTGTTGGAAGGTCCACGGTCACATTTACCGTGATGGGGCGACGATGTGGCCCAACAACGTCTCCACTTTGAGCAAGCGCCCACGTTGCAATTGCTGTCATTGCATCGGCGCGTTTCATATCCATACTTCGGCCATCGCGCTCAAAGTTATGAGTGACGCTGTCTTGACCAGCAATGTCCGAACTGCTTGCAACAACTGCCGAACTGTCCAGGCTTGCGGCGGAATTCTGCGTACCTGAATGTTTTTTCCCGCCACCATCACACGTCGACGTATTCCCCCGAAGTACGAATCTCTCGATCGCTGACATAACCATCTGTGCATCTTCGGCAGGAAGTATGGCAACAATCGTGGACATCCCATCGGCTTCTTTGTAGCAAGAGACGCGCCTAGTGTCGCGCGCTTTGGCGAGCGTCACCTCGAATTCTTCAGGAGCAAATTGCGCGAGCGTTGTCCGCACTTTTTGCGCTACTTGTGCCGGAGTGTGAAATTCCGCATAAGCCAATGCACGTTCTTGAATCTGATAGATGGCAAATTCGGAAAGCCCATCGCGAATCGCAGAAGCGCTTTCTCGTGCAATGACCGTTGCATGCGCGGGAGAAATTTCACCAGTAGATAGCGCGGCACAAACATCGGGCAAGTGATTGACCAATGTGCGGGCAACATCGATACGTACCTGCGCTGTGGAACCAGATAAGCGAAGTGCAGAGGCAACTTCTTCTCGCTCGGCGTCATCCACTCCTGACCACATGTCCTCGGCCTTAGATGGTTCATCTCCAGCGACAGCGACGATTGCGCGTTGCATTGCCGCCTGTAACCAACTGGTTTGTCGCTCAAGCGCCGAGAGATAGTCGATTCGGCAAGGGCGCGAAAGTGTGAACGGATCCAGTGCAACGAGCGCCCCCAAAACTTCAATCCCAGGTGTCGCCGCCAAGAGTTCGATCACACGTGTAGCAGTCGCATCACGAATGGGTACCGCAGAATCCTCGTTTACTGGCCCTTTCGCAAAGCTGCGAATGGCAGAGGAAACAGCGCGGGGCCTCGCAGGGACATCTCTCGCCTGGTCAACTTCAACTTTTTGCATGTTCCTAGAATTACCAGGGCCACCGACAAAACTAAATTGTTATCCCCAGTTAAGCCAAATCATTTGTGGGCACACTTTGCCTGGCATGGTGGTGTAAATCGATCTCGACGGTCTACAAATCGCTGATCTACGCAATACGAAAGTAAACCAATTCCACTGAAACCTTCAGCGACTATCCCTCAACGATTTCGCGAGGAGCGTTGTGAACATCCAAAATGTCCGCAGCTGAAGATGCATGTGGCGCAGAATCATTTTCCGTACCACCCGTACCACCCCTACCACTGGCTCCACTGGCTCCGTTACCCAACTTGGAACCTTCGCCCGAACGATTCAATGGAGGCGAATTCTTGTTGATAACAGGTATCGTCCCGAGCAAACCTTTCTGGAAATCCTCAAAGGCCTGCAAAACTTCTCGTTTAGTATTCATAACAAAGGGACCCATCCATGCAACGGGCTCCTTGATCGGCTCGCCACCAAGAATAAATAGTTCTAGTTCTGGTGATCGACTTTCTTGCACATCGGCCGCGCGCACAACAATCATGTCGCCCTCAGCAAATACCGTGAGCTGTCCCATCTGCACCGGACGTCGCTCATCGCCCACATATCCATGCCCGGCGAGTGTGTAAACAAGCGCGTTGTAATCCTTGCGCCATGGCAAACGCAACTCGGCGCCTGCGGCAACAGTTGCGTGTACCAACGTAATCGGCGTTTGGGTAGAACCTGGTCCCTTGTGTCCGCCAACTTCACCTGCGATCACGCGAATTAGCGCGCCACCATCGTGTGATGACAACAGCGCAACATCACTGGCACGTAAATCTTGATATGCCGGCGGTGACCACTTCTTCGCCGCAGGTAAATTCACCCACAATTGGAATCCGTGGAACAACCCGCCGCTCATGACCAAATGTTCTGGGGGAGTTTCAATGTGCAAGATCCCGGCACCCGCAGTCATCCATTGTGTATCTCCGTTAGTGATTGTTCCGCCACCACCGTTGTTATCCCAGTGATCGAAGATGCCATCAATAATGTATGTGACCGTTTCAAAACCACGATGTGGATGCCATGGTGTTCCCTTCGGTTCACCCGGTGCATATTCCACTTCGCCCATTTGATCCAAGTGAATAAATGGATCGAGTTGAGCAACATCCACACCAGCGAATGCGCGTCGGACTGGAAAGCCTTCGCCTTCGAAACCTTGGGGCGCCGTGGTAATTGAGCGGACCCCGCGAGCTTTGGCACTTGCCGGCACAGTTACGCGCGGCAAAATGGTGATGTCCTTGACGGTTACTGCTGGCATCGAACTCTCCTTGGCTTTAGGGTTCCCAGGGTAATTGAACTTTCAACTACCTGCAACCTCGATCCGCTTGCTGAGAAGCCAATATTTGTGGATGCGAAAAGGCGTAGTCCTTTCACAACAACCAAGCACCACGATTATCGGCGCCCACTGAATCTTTCTACCGCTCAATTGCCCGCCAATGTCACCCTCGTCGGGTTAAATGGCTTCCGTGAACAAAGAGCCGAGAGCGCAGGTTGGATCCTTGATCCGGAGCCCTTTGGCAACCAAAGAATGTGCCTTTACTCCAGGCCAGCAAGAAGTCATTGCCCATCGTGGATCGCCCCTTGTTGTTCTAGGGGGTCCTGGAACAGGAAAGACTACCGTTCTTGTTGAGAGCGCCCTTGCGCGCGTGGCAGACGCTCAAGACCCGAATTCGATCTTAATGATCACTTATGGTCGCGAACGCGCATCCGAACTCCGTGACGCCGTGGCACTTCGAACAACCGCCATTATGAAAGAACCGATTGCCAGAACATTTCATTCTTTAGCTTTTTCTATCTTGAAGATGAAGGCCGCCGAAACCTCATCCGAACCCATTCTCATGTCAGGCCCCGAGCAAGAAAGTTTCATTCGTGATTTGTTAGAGGGTGATCGCGAACTCGGTAAAAATTATTGGCCTGCAGATTTGGAAAAAGCATTAACGACAAATGGATTCGCACGCGAACTTCGCGATCTCATTCTGCGCGCATCCGAACGAAATCTCACACCCGATCGATTAGCGCTACTTGGCAAGGAACATGGCGAGAAGTATTGGGAATCTGCCGCAATCTTCTGGAGGCAGTATCAAGATGTCATGGACTTGCAGACAGATTCTGCAGGGGATGCAAAATTGCGCATCGACCCGAGCCAAATTGTCGCGGAAGCTTTTTACCATCTTCGTGCGAATCCTGATATTGCATCAACGCTGCGCGCTCGTTTCACAAGTATTTTGGTCGATGAATTTCAAGAGAGCGATCCAGCACAACGTCAACTCCTTCGCGAAATTGTTGGCACCGATGTACTTCTCTGCGCCGACGCAGATAGTGCGATTGGGCGTTTTCGCGGCGCCGACCCTGATCAGTTGGGTCCTGAATTGGATTGGTATCTAGAAAAAGGAAAGCAGATAGTTCTGCATGACGTATTTCGAAATGCACCAGAAATCTTTGCAGTCGGTCAATCTGTTTCCGGCGAATTTCGCGGAAGCGCCCCACAACGAAAACGCATGTGCGCGCACGAAAATCCCGGGGTCGAAACCACTCTAGAACCCGCTGGTTCCGGATTACCTGAACCCGCGGACACGCTCGAACTTCAACCCGTGGTTATTGGCCGGTTTAGGTCTGCCAGCGAAGAAGCGCAATTCATTGCCTATCAATTTCGCCATGCCCGCTTGATCAATGGCACGCCCTGGAGCGAAATGGCGGTAATCCTGCGCACGCCTGGCATTGGCGCCTCAGTGTTGCGCCGGGCGCTCTCGCAGGCAGGCATCCCTGTCGCATCAGAGATCGCCGCGCTTTCGGGTAATCCTGCAATTACACCGTTCTTGTTACTGGCGCAGATTGCCATCGGAGAGAAGAAACTTACTTTAGATAATTGCGAAAAACTTTTACTTGCCGAATTCGGTGGCGCAGATTCTGTATCGCTGAGAAGAATCCGCAGAACCTTGATTGCCTCCCGCGAGCCAGATGATCAACGTTCCGGAAGTGAACTGCTCATTGCCGCCATAGACACCGGTGAACTCTTTATCGAAGGTGCCGACTCACTCGTTCGCATTCATGAACTCCTTGCGAAAGCCCGTAAAGTTCTCCGCTCTCGCAATACTCAAGCAGAAGATCTCCTCTGGGAAATTTGGAATAACGCACTCACAAGTGATGGCCAAAAATTATCCGAAAGCTGGCGCCGCCAAGCACTTCGTGGGGGTAATCGAGGAGCATCGGCAGACCGCGACCTCGATGCGATGATGCAACTCTTTGAATCTGCTCGGCGATTTGCAGAGCGTTTCCCACATTCCAAAGCGGAAAGCTTCATTCGTCAGATTTCACAAGAGGACATCCTCGGAGATGTCATAACCGCACAAGGTCAACGCCCTGATGTCGTAGAAATTCTCACCGTCCATTCATCCAAAGGTCGCGAATGGGAAATCGTTGCTATTGCTGGATTGCAAGAGGGCGTTTGGCCAAACCTCAAACAGCGAGGTTCACTCCTTGGGTCAGAGAGACTTGTAGAACGAATCCGTCATGGCGCCATGGCACGAAAAGAACTGGATGCACTCACTGCAAGTGGACTTGTAGAAGACGAGCGCCGACTTTTGCATGTTGCTGTTACTCGGGCCAAAACACAACTCATTGTCTCTGCGGTGCAAAGAGAAGATGACGAACCCTCTACATACTTTGAAGAGATAGCCACGCACGTGTTGGGTGAATGGAGCACTGATCCGGTCATGACCGCTCTACCGCGCCCCATTACTCCGGCGGCCTTGGTGGCAACATTACGTAGCGAGCTATATGCCCAAAATCGCGATATGGCAGCGCAAATATTGGCTCGTTTGGGCAAAGAAGGGCTGAAGGAAGCAGATGTGGATGCTTGGGCTGGAGTGACGCCTGTCAGTAGCACCGCCCCTGTTATTGCTCCTGATGATTTGGTTCGAGTTTCTCCCAGTGGCGCTGAAAGTTTCACCGAATGTGGAATGAAATGGTTCCTTGAACGTAGCGGTGGTCAAAATGGTGATAGCACTGCGCAGGTCTTGGGCTCGGCGATTCATGCCTTTGCAGAACTCATGGAGAACGATCGAACTCTCACTGAGGCCGATCTGGTTGCGAAATTGCAAGCAGCCTGGAAACTCATCGAACCATCCACGGGGTGGGTGAGTACTTCGTCTTTGGATCGCGCCATTGAAATGATTCACCGATTCGTTAAGTATCACACCAGTCGCACCAACGAAATCGTTGGAGTGGAAGCAAAGTTTAAAATCACCGTTGGGCGTGCTCTCATTAGCGGAAGCGCGGATCGGCTTGAAATCACCGCCGAGGGCGATCTCTACGTTATTGATTTTAAAACGGGTAAGACAATGATTCAAATTGAGGATGCAAAAGCGAATAGACAGATGGCAGCCTATCAGCTTGCAATTCTTGAAGGTGGCTTTGCTCTCAATCATGAAAGTCGAACTTCTGCTGGCGCTGAACTTGTCTATTTGGCAAACGGAGTGGACGCAACTCTCAGAAAGCAGCCCGTAATAGATGTGGAGAAAGTTAAAGCAGATATTGAAGAGATTGCCGAAGGTATGGGCGCGGCAACTTTCTTAGCAACGGTTGGGGAACGTTGCAGAACTTGCGACCTTCGAAATGTTTGCCCTATCCAAAGTGATGGTCGGGCGGTGATGGAGTAATGCCAGAAATCAAATATTCACCCACCGACATCGCAAAAGCACTGAGCATTGTCGATAGCAAGATTCGCATACCCACTCCCGAGCAGTCGCTCATTATTGCCGCGCCATTAGAACCTGCCGTTGTTATCGCTGGTGCTGGTTCGGGAAAAACAGAGACCATGAGTGCGCGCGTTCTCTACCTTGTTGCCAATGGCTTAGTCACGCCCGATGAAATCCTTGGTCTGACCTTCACTCGAAAAGCAGCAGGTGAACTCGGTATCCGAATCCGTAGTCGCTTACGTCAACTTCGTGCCGCAGGCCTTTTACCTAAAAACACAGCTATTGACGCTGCAGTTATGACCTACCACTCCTATGCCGGGCGCCTCCTTGGCGAACAAGCCATTCGTTTTGGTATCGATGCAGCAGATGAGCCAATCGGAGACGCAGCCGTATGGCAGATGGCATCTGAACTCGTGCGCAATTGGGGCGACTCGGAATTTCGTTCCGAGAGTGCAGTTGGCACCGTCATTAAAGATGTCATCGGATTAACCAAATACATGCTTGAACATCAATGCACCTCCGAACAAATAGTTCACGAGTCCATGCGGGTCTTGTCACATATCGATTCCTTGGGAGCTAGCCCCATTGCCAAAGTAGCCAGCGTCCAGAAGATTCTTAATCAACGAATCTCAATCTTGCCCATGGTCGAGAAATTTATTGAGCAGCGGCAAAAGAATGGTCAGCTCTCTTTTGACGATCAGATGTTCCTGGCATCCAAAGTAGCCGTAGAAGTTCCTGAAGTCGGAGAGAGCGAACGACAACGCTACAAAGTTGTTTTGCTCGATGAGTACCAAGACACCTCGCAGTCCCAAGTTCGGATGCTCTCAGCTCTCTTTGGAAATGGCCACCCTGTTATGGCTGTGGGCGATCCTTTCCAGGCGATCTACACATGGCGCGGTGCATCAGCAGGAACTATTGGAGCATTCGCTAATCATTTTCCAAAGACCTTGAACCAAAAGGGCCCTGCTCAATTCTCACTCTCAACGACCTTCCGCAACGATCAAGTGATTTTGACACTCGCTAATGAGATTTCATCAACGATTCGTCACGAGACGAAAGTTCCAGTCGCGCCACTTGTCGCACGTTCTGATGCAGGAAAAGGCGAACTTGCTTGCGGAATATTTGAAACGCAAGAAGCCGAAGCCAATGCGATTGCCGAATACTTTGAGCCCCTCTGGTTTAGCCCTGAAAGAGCAGCACTTCCTGAAAATAAACGCGCCTCTTTCGCAGTCCTTGCCCGAACCCGTACTCAAATTCCAGATATCGAACTTGCACTTCGCCAATTGAACATCCCTGTAGAAGTTCTTGGGGTGGGTGGGCTGATTCATGTGGCCGAAGTTGCCGATGTCATCTCACTCCTTCGCATCATTACTGATCCAGATTCTGGGGCCGCCCTTATGCGTCACCTTGCTGGTCCGCGCATCAATTTGGGCGCGGCAGATATTTCTGCATTGGGGCGTTATTCACGCTCAAAAGCTGAGAAATCTCATGAAGACTCAAAGTCCTTCATCTCCAAAATCGCTGCAGGTAATCCCATGAGCGAGGAAGCTGACGACCAATTTTCTGGAAGCCTTATTGAGGCACTGGATGAAATCGCGCAGGCAGATAAAGAAACATTCACCGCCATCGGGTATACCCGCCTGATGCACTTTGCAGCCGACCTGCGACGACTGCGCTCTCGTGCAGGTGGGCCACTGGTGGATCTCATCTGCGAAATCGAGGAGTATCTCTTTCTCGATGTTGAAGTTTTGCTGCGTGATGGAACCCAAAACGGACGGCGCCATCTAGATCGATTCATCGATGAAGCTACCAAGTTCGCTCGTAGCGGAGGCACTGTCTCTGAATTCCTTCTCTGGCTTGATGTCGCCTCTGATGAAGAAGGTGGACTTAAATCCGGTGCCCCTGAAGTACGTCGCGATGTCGTACAAATTCTCACGGTACACAATGCAAAAGGCGCCGAATGGGATGTTGTTGCGGTGCCTGGGCTTGCTCAGGAGACATTCCCTAATAAAGGCAAGGAGTCCGATAACTGGCTCAAGAATGAAAAGCATATTCCCTTCGCATTACGTGGAGACTATTCTGAACTTCCCGTTTTAGACATTTCGCAGTGCACGACTAATACATTACTTGGCAAGAAATTCGAAGCATTCGCTGTTGAATGTAAGAATCAAAAGTTGGTCGAGGAAATTCGGCTGGGGTATGTCGCCGTCACCCGTGCACGTACGCATCTACTTTGCACGACATCACGGTGGCGTGGAGGCAAAAGGCCGGTGGATCCAAGTGTTCTCTATGAAGTCGTATTGCGCGTTGCTCGAGACCATGGCGGAAAGGTTCTCTCCGAAAGTGAATTAGTCGACGGCGCCGTTAATCCACAATTAGAAAATCCGAAATCTGGTTTTTGGCCTCGAGATCCTCTCGGCGCCAGGCGCGAGAAGTTTGATGAAGCAAACGCCCTCGTTCGCAAAAGCCAGGCATATAACCTAGAGGCAGGTGCGCTCGAAGATCTTGAAATTCAATCTTGGGTTCGAGATGCCCAGGCACTAATCAATGAAATGAAGACAAGCAAAGAAAAGGCGCCGGTATTTTTGCCACCGCGTTTGTCGGTTTCTACCCTCGTTGCACTGCGTGAAAACCCTGAAGAATTGGCTCTTTCTATACGTCGGCCAATGCCCCGGCCGCAAGATGAATATTCACGCAGGGGTACCGTTTTCCACTTGTGGGTCGAAAAGCATTTCGGCTATGCCACGCTCTTTGATGAGGATGACTTAGACCCGATCGACCAACTGGAGCCTGATCAAACTCTTGAGGAACTTAAGGCCACCTGGCTCTCGAGCGAATGGGGAACTCGCCAACCTCATGCAATCGAGGTTCCTTTTGAAACAATGGTCGCGGGTGTTCTTGTGCGTGGACGCATCGATGCTGTCTACAAAATCAGCGATTCAGATGGCGATCGCTTCGAAGTTGTGGATTGGAAGACAGGGTCTAAAAAGCTGGGTGCATCTGCTTCAATTCAACTTGCCATGTATCGCCTTGCATGGGCAAAACTAGAAGGAGTGGATGTCTCTACTGTGAGCGCGGCCTTCCATTACGTCCCAACAGGTATTACCGATCGACCAACAGATTTGCTCACTGAACAAGACCTCAACGATTTACTGGAGAAGTACTAATTCAGAGAAGTACTAATTCAGAGAAGTACTAATTCAGATAAGTGTTAATCCAGATCTACAGTGAGCGACAAGTGATCACTCATGCCTCGGTGTATCGATGGGATATGAAGAACATCCTCGGATGCAACTTTCTGGGATAGAAAATAGTCAATTTGCACCTTCGGCATAACGCTAGGAAAAGTTTTCTGCTTTACTAGCGAATTCCAGTTTATCCCCTTAACGAAAACTCCAAAGGGGATGTTGAGATCTCCCATGATCACGATCTTTTTCTTGTCCGTAATTGGCAGTTTGTTTGCCCACTTCTTTATTTTCATTAACTGAAAAAAGTTGAAGAAAGGAACAAAGGAAAGGTGTGTGTTAATGACCAGCCAGCCATTTTCCAAAACTGCTCCGAGCGCCGACCGCGGATGATCGCGAACGTAAAAACGTTTCATCTTTCCATCAACAGGCCATGTCATCGGCATTCCAATGGGAGATGCTTTGAGCTCCAACCTATGCCAAGAAATTACTGGAATCTTTGAGACAAGTCCGATTCCATACCCTGGTGCGAAAGTTTTTGCCGCGTCAGAGGCGACTCGGGCATCGGAATCTTCGGGCTTTCGCCACTTTTCATCGGGGGAGCCCATTACAGATGGCGCGAATGCCCAATACCGAGCACCCAACGAAGCGGCAACATCGGCCACTTGATTCCGGGAACCTGATCGCTCCAGATTGAGGTCTACTTCCTGGAGGCCAATAACATCCGAAGCCAGAAGCGCGATTTCTGAGGCTAAAAGGGCAACTTTGTCGATCTTTTCATCGGGCGGGATTGCCAGCCCGTGTAGCAAATTCCATGAGGTGAGGCGCATGGGCCCATGCTAGTAGTGTCGCCCATCATGAGCGCGACAGAGTCAGGCAACCACATACGTAATCTCATTCTGGCCAGACCCAGTATTGATCGCGCCAGTGAAGTGCGCGCCGATCCTGAAAAGCTCGCTGAGCTCTGGAAATCCGCGAGGATAGTAATTTTGGCGGGGGATAAATTTCAATCCTCTAGCGATGCGTTGACTTTAATGAGTTCGATTGAAATCGATAAGTTGCAGGGCGCAGGGGAAAAATATTTTTTAGGAATTGATCGAAGTGATGGGCAAAGCTATTTTGCCTGGCATCTTCCAGCACTGGATTCAGAGAATCCGCAATTTCATACTTTACGTGAGGTAGGTGCCAATCTCTCAGATTTAGAAGCGGGTCTTGCCGTACATGCAGTTGCCCTTGGAAATTGGCATCGCGTGCATCCCATGTGTTCACGTTGTGGCGCACCTACTCGTGTAGATCTCGGTGGAGCTGTACGAATTTGTGATGTCGATCAAAGCCAACATCATCCGCGAACAGATCCGGCCGTAATTGTTCTTGTGAAAGATCACGATGACCGTATCCTTTTGGGCCATCAACCAATTTGGCCCGAAAAAAGATTTTCAAACTTTGCAGGTTTTGTCGAACCTGGAGAATCTTTTGAGCAATGCGTTGTGCGCGAAGTTGCTGAAGAATCTGGCGTCGTTGTTCATTCTGTTTCGTATTTGGGTTCGCAACCTTGGCCATTCCCCGCCTCAATCATGATTGCCTTTGAAGCAGTGACCTCGGATGTCTCCACCGCTAAGGCAGATGGAGTAGAGATCACTGAAATCCGCTGGTTCTCGCGCGAGGATATGAAGCGTGCAGTAGAAACTGAAGAAATTTTATTGCCGCCGCGCATCAGTGTTGCCCGTCGCATGATCGAACATTGGTATGGCCCAGGTGCACTGGAGGACCTGCAAGGCGGTGAAAGTTGGAGAGCGTAAATGATGTCCGAGCCGAAGAAATTCTCGCTGCACTAGATGAGGATCAGCGCGAAGTAGCCCTTGCTACTCGCGGACCTGTCTGCGTTATTGCTGGTGCAGGAACTGGAAAAACACGAGCAATTACGCATCGAATTGCCTATGCCAGTGCCATCGGAGTCATGAATCCGCAGAAGGTTTTGGCCTTAACTTTTACAGCACGTGCGGCAGGGGAAATGCGCGCCCGCCTTCGATTGCTTGGAGTGCCGAGCGTATCGGCGCGAACAATTCACTCGGCCGCCCTTAAACAATTGATCTACTTCTGGCCACAAGTATTTGGTGGCAGAACGCCTGATCTTCTCACTACGAAGACTTCATTTATAACGGAGGCGATTTCTCGCGCCGGCCTAACGTCAACTTTGAGCATCACTTCACGCGAGTTACTTCGAGACATCGCTTCAGAAATTGAATGGGCGAAAGTTTCACAAATTGCTCCAGAGGATTACATCTCAGAATCAAAATCGCGTGCGGAGCGAAATCGCATTAATCCAGGGCAAGTGGCTCAAGTCTATGAAGCATACGAAAGCTTGAAACGCCAAGAGCGCACCATTGATTTTGAAGACGTACTCCTTTTGACAACGGCAATGATTGAGGAAGAGCGCGAAGTCCGCGAACGTATCCACGATCAGTATCGATACTTCACAGTGGATGAATATCAAGATGTTTCTCCGCTACAACAGCGCTTGATTAACGCGTGGCTGGGAAGCCGCCAAGAAATTTGCGTTGTCGGAGATCCAGCACAAACTATTTATTCCTTCGCAGGTGCAACACCAGTTTTTCTTAATACCTTCACCCAACGCTTCCCCGAAGCTCAAGTGATTCGGCTCTCCACGGGATATCGCTCAACGCCTGAAATCATTTTCACTGCAAATAGCGTGCTCCGAAGTGGGTCCATGGGCCAGGAGATCGTGGCGTTAAATGCTCACGGAAGTAAGCCCGAAGTGACTGAATATAAGGACGAAGCCAGTGAAGTTGCAGGCGTTGTTCAATCCATTATAGCTATGACCTCCACAGGGATCGCGGCTCAAGATATTGCGGTTCTTGCACGCACGAATTCGCAGTTGAATGCCCTTGCTCGTGCTTGCGCCACCGCGAAAATTCCGTATCAAGTTCGAAATAACGAACGATTCTTTGAGCGCACTGATGTTCGCGATTTTCTTAAGGAAGTACGACGTGCATCTGTGATTCCGACAGAGGGCGTCACTTGGCTGGATGAGTTACGAACGATTTCACAACCTTTTATTTCCGGTGCGAGTGCAGATGGAATTACTGCCTTAATGCATTTTGCTCGTGAACTAGATAGCGATTCTGCCTTTACTCCCAAAACTCTTCGAACATATTTGCGCGAACTCGAAGATCGCGCCGAGCAAAACAATCCGCCCGTTATGCCTGTGACAACGCTTGCCACTTTGCACGCGGCAAAAGGTTTGGAATGGGCTCAAGTTTTTCTTGTAGGTGTGAGCGAGGGAATTTTGCCGACGCATGAAAATGCCGTGGAAGAGGAACGACGTCTGTTCTATGTGGGCATTACGCGCGCGAAGAATCATCTCGAACTGAGCTATCGGCAAAATCCGAGTCGATTCCTGCGTGAAGCTGGGTTACTCACCAGTTAGGAATTAATTGATTTGCGCCATCACCTTCGCGTGCTTTACCCTTGCCATTCATAAGATCAACCGATCTAGTGAGCAATGTGACATTGAAAACGATTGAGGGAGGCACGAAAATGCAGTTGTTTACAGCTACTTTCGCAGTTGCGCCTTCAGCAACCAATCATTCATTTACATGGACAAATTCAGCCACCGCACACCGCGCCTCAAAGCGCACTGCGTGGTATCCCGCCTTTGGTGAGATGGCTACTTGGAGCCCTATCGGTTAACCCCGACAAAAGGACCCAAGGGCCACGAATCCACAAAGGATTCGGGCCCTTTTTCTTTTCCCAGAAGAAGGCCTACAAATAAATATCGAATACGTTCCCAGTACGTACCGAATACCTACCGGATACCTACCGGATACGTATCAAAAGACCACTACCCAATAACCCATACAGAGAAAGACACAACGAGAAGGAAGGTGAGGACAATGACTGTTCTCTTCAGCGAACTGTTAGTACCAGGCTGGGCACAAGATGGCCAGATGAGCGGATTAGGCGATGTCACAGGCGCTTACGGATCCGACATTGCCTTCACGCTGCCATGCCATAACGCAGATCCAGAAATCTTCTTCTCAGATAAGGCCGAAATTATCAACGGCGCCAAAGCGCTTTGTGGTGAATGCCCGGTGCGTGCGCAGTGTTTAGATGCGGCGCTCTCGCGCAACGAGCCTTGCGGTGTATGGGGTGGAGAACTCTTTGAGGATGGATCCGTCATTGCTCGCAAGCGAACTGTTGGTCGACCACGTTTAGAACACAGTGACGCTGCTTAATCGTGCGATAGCGCGATATTGCGAGGGCAATTACCAGTGACAACCGCACGCAGGATGATGCAAGAAAGTTCTGCGTGCGGTCTCCATTGCGCTGAGATAATTGATGCGAATCGTGGAGCCCAAAAGGTCAGAGTGGCCCGTGTCGATAAATCTGAGTACTTCTAGAGCCGCAAGCCCGGCCACATGATGTGCGACAGATACAGGGGTTTCTGCCCTTGCACTGAGTCGGCGTTGCCATTGGACCTGGGTCCATGCGATGTGTTCATCATCTTGCGTGAGGACGGTACATCTCCAACATGGTGTTGATCCGGGAACGACAAGTGGTCCAATGGTGATTGAGGCGCATTCAGGATCTTCGATAAAAAGGTGAGGGATGCACTCACTCATCCAGACCTGCAGAAGTTCAGGCTGTGGTGGACCCACATTAACCACGAGCGCACGAGTTGAATCAGCGCCCGCACAATTCAAAGGAAAGAGTGAAAGCTCGGGGCGAAGAGCAGCGATTCGACCATTGAGTGAAAATCCAAAATCCGCTGGCTGAAGAAAGCCAACGGCGAGATCGACGTCGGAGATGGCTCGGGAAGTTTCTTCAGGAATTAAAATAGTTTGTGAAACACCGCTATTGAGAAGGATTCCGTAGAGCATCAGTGCAATTCGCGAATTGCCATAAATATGTACCGGTTGTTTTTGTCTCTCGCCTACCAACGCGATTCCACCATCGCGAACCCCCGGCCGCCATGTGGTCAGTGAGAGCTCTGGTCTGATTTTTGATTTTATTTGTTGAAATGTTGCATCCAAATCATTTTCGCATCCCTCCTCAGAGTCAGGGGATTGATAGCGATCACTCAAAATGATGGGTGTGCGTTGCGTATCAAGAAAATGTAGTTCATCGAGCTCATCCACCAGTGATGTCACCGAATCTAGGTCGCATTCAAGGTCACTGGCTATTTCCTGGCACGTTCGCACTCCGGCAAAGCTGGAAAGAATACGCCGAACGTGCACTCCTTCATATTCAATTCCTTGATCGCTTTGTCCTATATAGGTGCTCTCTCCTTGGGCAATCACAAAAGTTCCGATTTTAAGTTGAGGTTTCCGCTGTGTGCTTGGTGCATAGGGTGCATAGGGTGCATCTGTTGTTGTCATGGGGGCAAGAGTGCGCCACTGACGAGTTCATAGTGATTGGCTTGTCACAAGCGTGGGCGCGCAATGTAGGACGCTCACCAAGAGTGCTGGTCTGATTACGAAAAAAACTGGCGCCTCCGTTTCAGGAGACGCCAGTTTCTACTTCTTTCGTGTGTACGTACTGCTTGATTGACTTATTCAGTCAGGCAGGATGTGTGCGTGAAACTTTTACTGTGGTGCCTTACCAAGAATGCGATTGAGTTTGGTGCCACAGACCGAGCAAATGCCCTGCGCCATGCGACGACCAGAGTCTGAGACCTTAACTTCACCTGTGAAGGCGCGCTTCTCTTTGCACTTAACGCAGTAAGCCCCGCTGTTGTCCTCAAGCTTGCCGATGTATGCCTCCGCCATTTTCTCCTCCAATCGACGCTAACGGTTTTCCGGGAGAGCTTCCCGACAAATGCGCGAGCGTACGAGCCTCACATTACCCGCATACGAGCCTAAAGGGGGCCTTATGAGCAAGCGAAAGAAGAGTTTTTTGAGCGTGTCGCAGGTTACAAGGGGGAGTTATCCAGCGCGGGTCGGGTGAACTATCTGGACAAATCGGGCGCCGTGAGGTCGGATTCGGCTGCTTCGTACCCATCGAGGTAGGCCTGGGCTTGGATCTCCTGGGGATAACGAGACAAGGTCTCCTTGAAAGCCTGACCATGGTCTCCATATCGAAGGTGAATGGCCTCGTGATAGAGGACGAAGTCCAGAACGTAGGCAGGAGTGCGCTGGAGACGACTCGAGATGCGGATCGTGGCATCGATATTGGTGCAGGAGCCCCAGCGCTCGCGCATGGTGCGCCATGTGACGCTCGCAGGACGTTCGGTGATTTCTGGGGCGAAAGAAGTGAGAAGCTCATCGATACGGGAGGCCAGGGCCGATTCATCTACTGTTTTCGCCTCTTCCTGGGCACGGATCTTGGCAACCATCTCAGGTACTGCCGAGCGCTCTTGCGCTTTGGTCAGGCGAGCAGGAATCGAGACCACGATACGACCGCCTTGGCGATAGGCAGAGATCGTCCGTTTTCGTCGCTTTGAGCGAATCACAATAATTTCACCTTCATCCAGTCCCGGCAAAAGCAGATCTGGATCTGGATTGATGGAGGACTGGACTGGCGAACTCTGGAAGTGACTCACCTGGCCACGGTAGCAAAGGGTGAGTGAGATTTTTGGCTACTCAGTTGATTCTCGGCAAAGATTTCTATAAGTTTGCGCCTACGAAGTCCTCGGATAACCGTTCTATATCTGCAAGGGGAAGGCAGATAAAGAATCGTGCGCCCGGGGACTTCGCTTTTTTATGCCCGAGCGCTCTTTCTCAGAAAATACTTTTTTTTTGGGGGGGGGATTACAGCCCTGAGAGGTCATCGGGAATTTCAACGCTGGAGAGATAAGCCGCGGCATCCCCCAGTTCCTCGTGGGTGGGAAGGATTCCACTCCAGATCTGGTCACGGGCGGGTAGGTCGCGAAGTTGCCGTACCGATAACCAAAAGGCGCTCGCTTCTCGAGCCATTCGAGGTGACACTTCAAGACCAAACAGTGATGAGAAAAGTTGTTGCGCTGGCGATGAAGTTGCACGCCTTCGTCGCAAAGTTTCGCGTAAAGAATTCAGCGAAGGAAGTCGATCACCAGCAGCAAGAGTTGTTACATCATCGGCCCATCCATCGATGAGCGCCAAAGCAGTTTCTAGTTTTGCAAGTGCAGCGCTCTGTTCAGGACTTTCCTCGGGAGTAAATAAACCTTCATTGAGTGCGACGCTGAATGATTCAGGATTGTTGGGATCAATTGCGCCAGATTCCATGGCCTCCTGCGCCTGTTGTTGCATCTGAGCGATGTCAATGCGAATACCTTTTCCATAATCTGCAATTGCCATGCGCATGTAATCAACGAGCCACGGATTGCTATCAAAAAGTCGCGCAACAGCGCCCTCTCGAAGAGCATGGAAGATACGAACCTCTGATTCAGCAACTCCTATATCTACGCTCCAATCTTGGATATTTTGGGGCAGTAGCGCGGGGCGCGAGGGATTGAGTAATGGAAGACCCACATCATGTGCACCGGTGACCGAGGTTGCTAACCCACCAACACATTGACCTAATTGTGTGGCGATAAGTGTCCCGATAAAGCCGCGTAGTAAGCCAGCTACTGCCTCCAGAGGAATTGGGCTTTCGGGTATTTCCTGAGTTTGGATCACAGAGGAGAGAGCCTGGGCAAGTCCAGCAGCTAGAGGTTCAACAGCGAGCTGCCAACCTGCCATCGTTGCATCGACCCAGTCATTTCGAGTGAACACATGTTTTTCACTGGAATTGGCGGGGAATACCGTCGCTTCATTGAGCCATAGATCAGCGATTTCCATCGCTTCGTTCATGCTAGCAAAGTCGTTCTTACCGATTGGCAACAAACTTTGCGAACTGACAAATTTCTTCGCAATGTCTCGGGTGAGGTTGATCGGGAAAGTAAATTCTTGTGATGAAGAATGAATATCACTAAGAAAGCCAAGGTTCTTGAAGTCCTTGATGTTTTCTGGGCTAATCCCCAATTGTTCGAAGAGTGCAGCAAAATCTGGCATCCCGTTGTTATCGGGATTCTCTGAACTATCAGAGTTTTCTGGAGGCGTAAAACCAAACGGTGTCACAGATTTCTCCTCTTCGTTTTTCTCACTCTACTTCACTACATCCGGGATACCAGATCGCAGACCTGTAGGTGCCTGATACTCATAGAACAATCGAAATCGACGCTTTGTTCCCGAGGGCAGTACGCTAGGGCCATGTCCAGCACATTCTCTGCCCTCATTTGGTGGGTCATTCCCGGCGCCGCCGTTCTAGGGGTCTTGGGATATGTCCTGTGGGTCACTAAATTTCAAGAAAAGTTTGAGAATGTAACGACTCGATCTGTGACGCAATTTCAACGTTTCCAGAATTCATTTAGAGATGCAGCCGAAGCTGAATTAACAAAAGAAAGTCCTGAGAAGGACGCGTAGTCCGCGCGGTTTAACCTCTCACAACTCTTATGCGGTTTTCACCACTTCCAAGATTTGCTCTTGTCATTGTCGGCGCCTTCCTCACCTTGGCTGGTTTGGTTCCCTTGCCTTACGCAGTACTCCAACCTGGCGCCGGAACTGACGTGCTTGCAAAGATGATCACAGTCAAAGGCGCCACCACTTATCCCACCAAAGGAAAACTTTTACTTCTCACCGTTTTAGCGACGAGTCCAAATTCACCGATTTTTGGCGCAAATGTTCTCTATTCCTGGGCAAAGGGAGATTCCATAGTTTTACCTCGAAGTGTTGTCTATCCTGCGCAACAAACTTCTAAAGAAATTAACGCAGTAAATAAAGCCGAGATGGATGGATCTCAAACTGCAGCAGCAAGTGCGGCATTTGGATATTTATCAGGTGTTGGGACTTTGATTGATCCCAAGAAAGTAAACGTTTCATTTTCCCTGAAAGATACGGGTGGACCTAGTGGCGGATTGATTTTTTCACTGGGGATCGTGGCAAAGCTCTCGCCTGTAGATTTTCTTGCGGGGCGCACGATTGCAGGTACCGGAACGATTGACGCTAATGGCGTCGTTGGACCTATTGGTGGAATCGATGAAAAATTGATTGCCGCGAAGCGATCAGGGGCGAGCGTTTTTTTGGCGCCCACGACCAATTGCGCAGATGTGCACCATATTCCCTCGGGGTTGACCGTTTATTCTGTGGCGACCTTGAAAGAAGCGATTTCCGTGCTTAAGGAGGCTAGTACCGCAGTCCCACATTGCACTTGGCAACGAAATCGGTAGCGTTGGTACATGAGTTTTAATCGCCAGCCCAATCTGCCCAATCGTCGTGGTCCTCTCGTAATAACAGCAGTTATTGTCGGAGCACTTCTCATCGCGCTCGTCTCAGTCAGTGGTTTCTACGCTGATTGGCTCTGGTTCCGTTCGGTGGCCTTCACCAATGTATGGAAAATTACACTTACTACTAAGGCATCCCTCTTTGCGATTTCAGGGCTACTTACATCGTTGATCATCACGGCAAATGTGGTGATCGCATTCCGCCGTCGCCCAATGTATGTGCCGATGAGCGTGGAAGCAGATAATTTGGAGCGATACCGCGCGCAGATAGAACCGATCCGTAAAGTTGTAACCGCTGGCCTTGCAGTCGTGCTCTTCTATTTCGCAGGTTCTGCTGGATCGCAAATGTGGACTTCTTGGTTGCTATTTAGAAACTCCACCCCATTTGGAGTGAAGGATCCTCAATTTGGTTTAGATATTTCCTTTTTCACTTTTCGCTTGCCATTTTGGCAATCACTTCTCGAGTGGGGAATTTCCACTCTAATCCTTTCGTTGATCGCCGCGACTGTTGTTCACTATCTTTATGGTGGAATCCGACTTCAAGTCAGTGAAGATCGCACCACTGTCGCCGCACGCGTGCAGCTCTCTGTCTTATTGGGAGTATTAGTTCTCCTGAAGGCTGGCGCTTATTGGCTCGATCGTTACCACTTAGCGCTTAAAGACGGAAAACTCATCACAGGTCTCACCTACACCGATGTAAATGCAGTACTTCCTGCTAAAGCAATTCTCGCGGGCATCGCCGTCATCTGTTCCCTTTTGTTCTTTGCCAACATTGTTCGACGCTCTTGGGTACTTCCTACCGCAGGAATTGCGCTCTTGGTTATCTCTTCAGTATTGATTTCTGGTGTTTACCCTGGTGTCATTCAACAATTCCAGGTGAAGCCAAGTGAGTCATCGAAGGAAGCTCCATACATTCAGCGCAACATCGATGCCACACGTACAGCATTCGGCATTGATACGGTGAAAGTAACTGATTACCAAGCAACAATTGCCACATCGGCAGGACAGCTTGCCAATGATGCTTCAACAATTTCAAACATCCGATTGATGGACCCAAATGTTTTGTCGGCAACCTTCCGTCAACTACAGCAGATCAAGCCGTACTACACATTCCCAGAGTCACTCGATATTGATCGCTATACGGTCAACGGTGTTCAACGAGACACCGTAGTTGCAGTACGCGAACTCAATCTTGCTGGTAATCCAAGTCGAAACTGGATTAATGATCACCTTGTCTACACCCACGGTTTTGGTTTTGTTGCCGCATATGGAAACGTCCGTGATGCCGATGGAAAACCTTCTTTCCTCGTTGGAGATTTGCCACCAACTAAGGGTCTTGGAACATTTGAACCACGTGTGTACTTTGGTGAAAACGTTCCTGACTATTCCATTATCGGTGGATCGAAAACTTCGACACCTGTTGAACTTGACTATCCCGATGATTCTTCCGCCAACGGACAAAAGAACGTCACATATACAGGTAAAGGTGGAGTCCCCATGGGGTCTCTCTTCAATCGCCTCGTCTTTGCTATCAAGTATCAAGAACAACGAATCGTACTTTCGAATTTGATCAACAAGGACTCCAAGATTCTCTTCGTTCGCAATCCGCGTGATCGAGTTGCAAAAGTTGCCCCATGGTTGACGCTGGATGGCGATCCATACCCTGCGCTAGTCGATGGAAAGATCATTTGGATTATTGATGGCTACACAACAAGTGCCGGCTACCCTTATTCAAAGAGCACAACTCTTTCAAGTGCAACCTCTGACGCGCTAACTACAAATTCGGCATCTATTACCCAGCAATCAAATGCGAGCGTTAATTACATCCGGAACTCAGTCAAAGCAACGGTTGACGCTTATGACGGAACCGTGACTTTGTATCAGTGGGATGCGAAAGACCCAGTTCTTAAGACTTGGGCGAAAGCATTCCCAAATACGGTTAAGCCAAAGAGTGCCATTTCAGCAGGATTGCTCGCTCATATTCGCTACCCGGAAGATCTCTTCCGTGTGCAGCGCGACATTTTGAGTACCTACCACGTGACAACGGCTGGCGCTTTTTATGGCGGCCAGGATTTCTGGCGGGTTCCTCGTGATCCTTCCACCTTCGGGGGCAATGCAAGTGCGCAACCTCCGTATTACTTAACACTCAAGATGCCTGGTACAACAAAGTCGGCGTTCTCATTAACAACACCGTTTGTACCGATCGGAGGGCGCGAAAACTTGTCAGCATTCGCTGCCGTAAATTCTGATCCAGGACCTGACTACGGAAAGATTTCCGTATTGCAATTGCCACGAAGTACAAACATTGCGGGACCTTCCCAGGTCGCTTCGAACTTTGAAGCAAAACCTGTTGTTGCAAACTCGTTGTCACTGTTGCGTCAAGGTGGATCGGATGTTGTACTCGGTAATCTATTAACACTTCCTGTTGGAAGTGGATTGCTGTACGTGCAACCTGTTTATGTTCGCGCAACAGCGAACTCTGCTTCATACCCATTACTGCAGAAAGTTCTCGTTTCCTTCGGTGATCAAATTGGTTATGACGACACCTTGCAAGGTGCACTCGATCAAGTATTCGGTGGAAACTCTGGAACTACTGGAGCAACAACGTCGACTACAACATCAACGGGCGCCGCTGGTTCTAAAGCATCAGATCTTGCTGCTGCACTTCAAAGTGCAAAGCAAGCACTTGCTGATGGACAAGCTGCACTTGCTAAGGGAGATTTCACTGCATACGGACAAGCACAAAGTCGCTTGAAGTCCGCTATTGCTGCTGCAATTTCTGCTCAAGCCCGCAAGTAATCTCGCACCGATTTGGCTAGTAGGCGCGTATCGCCTACGATTGCGCTTACCGACGCGGGGTGGAGCAGCTCGGTAGCTCGCTGGGCTCATAACCCAGAGGTCGTAGGTTCAAATCCTGCCCCCGCTACTTATATGAGATTGGCCCCCATTAACGGGGGCTTTTTTCATTCTCGCTACTTAATACTCGCTTAATCCTTATTTAATCCTGAGCGAATTCGTTACGACGAAGAGGCTGGAAAATGCCATCGCACCTGCGGCATACATTGGGCGCAGCTGACCCAAGGCCGCTATTGGTAACCCGATGACGTTATATAGGAATGCCCATGCAAGATTTCCGCGGATGACTCGCAACGTTTTGGTAGAAAGTTTGAGTGCATCAATAACTCCGCTGAGGGCTGGCTTCATGATCGTAATGTCGGCTGTTGCCATAGCGGTGTCGGTGCCTGTTCCCATAGCAATACTGAGGTCTGCAGTAGCAAGTGCTGCGGCATCGTTGATGCCATCACCCACCATCAGGACTCGATGACCTTGAGCTTGTAGCGCTAGAACATGTTCGACTTTATTCTGAGGTGAAGCGCTGGCAACGACATGATCTGGAGCGATACCCACTTGAGTCGCAACGCTGAGTGCAACCTCAATGACATCGCCGGAAACTAGCCAAGGATCGATACCTCGAGATTTGAAATCAGCGATCGTTTGAATAGCATCAGGTTTTATTTCATCACCAACCGCGAACATCGCGAGAGCGATGCCATCCCATGCCAGCACCGAGACAGTGAGTCCAATCTCTTGTGCATCCTCAATCGCACGTGTGAGTTCGGGATGAAATGGTGTCGATGCATGTGCAACTGCAAGTGGCGAGCCGATCAACACGACTGGTGAATGAATTCCAAGGTTGACGCGACCAGCAGCTCCTGCGCCAGGTGTTGCCGCAAATTCGGAAACGCTATTGGGTTTAATTCCTTTATCGTTGACATAGTTTGCGATAGCAGCAGCAACTGGATGCTCACTCTGGCTTTCGATGGAAAGTGCAGTAGAAAGAATGGTGGCTTCACGTAATAGCTCGGCATAACTTGCGCCCAGCGCTTTGCCGGCTTCGGGCAATACAAGTGCGTGTAGCAGCGACATCTTTCCATTTGTGAGGGTGCCAGTCTTATCAAGGACTACGGAATCAATTTTGCGCGCGACTTCGAGAACTCGAGGTTGGCGAATCACAATTCCACGTTGCGCTCCGCGACCTGAAGCAACAAGAAGCGCCACGGGTGTTGCCAAACCAAGGGCACACGGGCATGCAATCACTAAGACGGCGATCGCCGATGAAATAGATTGAGTGAGTGAATGGTCGGTGTAGTGCCAAGCAAAGAAGGTCCCAATGGAAATAAGTGTCACTACGGGGACAAAGACGGCGGCAATTTGGTCGGCAAGTCGTTGTATCGGAGCTTTAGTCCCTTGTGCGCTGACAACCATGGAAGTGATACGTGCAAGTTCAGTATCTGAACCAATTCGGGTCGCGCGGATGGTGATGCGACCATTCTTGTTGAGCGATGAACCAATAACTGAGGATCCCACTGACACGTCCACGGGCATTGATTCGCCGGTAAGAAGTGAGTTATCAACGGCGCTCGTGCCTGAAAGTACAACGCCATCCGTCGCGATGCGCTCTCCAGGTTTTGCAATGAATTCATCCCCGACCATCAAATGATCAATAGGAATCAGAACGCTTTCCCCGTTGCGAAGAACACTCACTTCTTTGGAACCTAGGGCCAGAAGGGTTGATAGAGCGCTACTTGCACGTCTCTTTGCACGAGACTCAAGAAAACGACCTGCAATGACAAATGTGACTACCGTGGCTGCAACTTCTGCATAGACATCGCCATTGCCGGTGCTGTTGGCATAGATGGACCAACCAAAGGCGCTGAGGGAACCCAAAGTAATGAGTGTGTCCATTGTTGGATGTTTTATGTTACGTATCGCAGCGCGATGTATGGGCCAAGCGATAACGAGAACAACGGGTGCACTCAATCCAATGACGAGCCAATCCGTGGCCGAGTACAAAGGGTGCAAGATATTGAAATTGTCGAGTTGTCCAAGAATCCAACGCTCAATCGCCATATGCCAGGACATGATCATTGAAATGGCGAGAACGGGGATTGTGAAAAGTAGTGCAAAGAAAAGCGCTGTTGCAGATTTTTTGCTATGCAAGGCGACTTGGTTCATGTCAGCAATTGCAGTAGCCGAATATCCGGCAGATTTAACGGCCGCTATGACGACCTTTGGGCTCATCTCAGCCGGTGCCATGATGTGTGCAGTCTCAGTCGCAAAATTAACTGTGGCACTTACCCCGGGCAATGCATTGAGAGTGCGTTCAATTGCAGAGACACAAGCCGAACATGTCATCCCCTCAAGCGAATATGTTGATGGTTCGAGTGCGACCTTTGACGTATCAGTTGTCATTGAGGTGATCGATCACTCTCTGATGAAGAATGCCATTTGTTGAAATGCCACTTCCATGCGTGGGGCCGGGTTGGCCCTCGATACCGCTAAAGGATCCACCAGCTTCACGGACGATGATGTCTAGGGCGGCCATGTCCCACAGAGCAAGGGATGGTTCAATGGCAATATCCGCCGCGCCCTCGGCAACCAACATGTGCGACCAGAAATCTCCCATGCCCCGCGATCTCCAGCAGGTATCGATCAAGGATCTAAATGCGGGGAGACGGTGATTAAATCCGACGAAGTCCGAGTAGGTCACCGATGCATCTTCGAGTTTGGAAACCTTTGAAACGCTAATTTTACGTGGAGTTCCGGAATTAAATGAGACGAATGCACCATCGCCTTGCGATGCATACCAGCGACGCGATAACGCAGGTGAACTTGCAACGCCGACAACAACTTCGCCATCATCAACGAGGGCAATGAGAGTGGCCCAGGTTGGCACTCCTCGCATGAAATTCTTTGTTCCGTCAATGGGGTCAATAATCCAGTGGCGCTTCTTATCTGCTGACTCTTCACCGAATTCTTCACCGATTAATCCGTCATCAGGACGATGTGTCGCAATGAGTTCACGGATGGCAGTTTCGGTTGCTTTGTCTGCATCAGTGACAGGTGTGTTATCCGGTTTCGTTGTTACAACCAGATCTTGGGATTGATATCGACTCATGGAAATGAGGTCTGCGGCATCGGCTAGTTGCAGTGCAAGGGCCAAGTCATCGGAATAGGTGGACATTTGCTACAAATCTTAGTCCAGCTTTATATCCAAAAGGCTGCGCAGACTCTGGATACGAGCTTGCCGTTCTGGAATTTCCACGCCGCCGGGAGCCGCCCATTTGTTGAGTGCGCATCCAGCTTCAGAGTGTGAGCAATTGGGCATGCATTGAGCGATTACTTCAGCAAGATCGCTAAATGAGGCGATGATGCGATTAGGGTCAATATGCGCAAGACCAAATGCACGAATTCCAGGTGTATCGATGATCCAACCATCACTGAGTTTCAGGTGAGGTGAAAGCGGAAGTGCAATAGCGCTGGAGGAGGTGTGACGGCCTCGACCCGTAACGTCATTGACTTCGCCAATTACGCGTTGCGCATGGTGCACTAGCGCATTGATGAGCGTGGACTTTCCTACCCCTGAATGTCCAACGAGTACGGAAGTTTTTCCCTTGAGTAGGGCCTGCAAACTTTCTAAGCCATCTCCTTTTTTTCGAGAGATAACAGGAACGTTCAGAAGTTCGTATTCGCTCATGAACTCTGGCAAAGCTCCCAAATCCGTTTTTGTCACCAAAATAATGGGCGCAATACCTTCATGGAATGCGCTAACTAGGAAACGATCAATCAACCCACGTCGAGGTTCAGGGTTGGTGGCGGCGACAACGATAATCAACTGGTCGATATTTGCAACGATAGTTCGTTCTACTTTGGCATTATCGTCCACCGTGCGACTCAGCGAATTCTTTCTCTCCTGAACTATGACAATTCGAGCGAGTGAACCAACGGTTCCGCTGGTGTCTCCAACGATTCCGACATGGTCACCTACCACCACTGATTTTGGTCCAAGTTCTCGAGAGCGCATTGCGGTGACGATGACACCTTCGTCGGTGATGCAAGTCGTGCGACCTCTATCGACCGTCGTTACCAATGCGTGAATCGCATCGGAATGGCTAGGTCGGTCTTTGCTTCGCGGGCGCGTACTTCTGGCGGGACGAATTCTGACATCGGATTCATCAAATTCGCGGGCCACTAATTCATCACCTTATTCATCACCCTATCCATCACTCTATCCATCGGCTTATCCATCAGCTTAAGCAAGCAGACTCGACCAAAGACCAGGAAAATCAGGAAGCGTCTTCTTTGTTGTCGCAACATTTTCAACTTCTACTCCCGTAACAAGCAATCCAATAGTCGCGCCCGCAGTTGCTAACCGATGGTCGTCATATGTGTGAAAAATTCCACCGTGCAACGGGGCTGGTGTGATGTGCAGAGAAGTTTCATCTTCTCTGACGTTTCCGCCAAGGCCATTGATTTCGCGTGTAAGGGCTGCCAGTCGATCTGTTTCGTGAAGTCGCAGATGTCCGATACCGCGAAGGTGCGAAGGAGAATCGGCTAGGGCTGCTAGCGCTGCAATAGCGGGAGTAAGTTCGCCCACATCGTGCAAATCAATATCAATTCCGTGAATTGCGCCTGCACCTGTCAGTGTTAAGCCGGCATCGTCAAGAGAGATTTGCGCTCCCATTGCCGAAAGAATTGACCGAAGATGATCACCCGGTTGCGTTGTTGCACGGGGCCAATCATTGATCGTGATACTTCCACCGCAGAGCATTGCGATAGATAGGAATGGCGCAGCATTGGACAAGTCGGGTTCAATGACGAAGTCGCGCCCGTGAAGGACAGATGAGTGCACCTTCCAGGTATTGAGATCATGATCAACCTCGACTTCAGCACCAAAATCGCGCAACATGGCAACAGTCATATCTATATGTGGCATCGAGGGCAATTGCCCGCCGATATGTCGTGCGCTAATTCCCTTGATGGTTGATGGCCCAATGAGCAATAAGGCGGAAAGGAATTGGCTAGATGCCGATGCATCAATGTCAATCTCGCCACCGTGCAAAGTTCCTGTTCCATAAACAACCATTGGCAAGCTGTATCGACCTTGGTGATCGATCTGCACACCGAGTTCTTCGAGTGCGCGAATCACAGGTCCGATTGGTCGCTCATAAGATCGAGCATCGCCATCAAATGAAATCGCTCCGTTTGCCAGCGCCGCTACAGGTGGCAGGAAGCGCATGACAGTGCCTGCATTACCTACATCGATTAAAGCCGGGCCTGAGAGTGCTCCAGGTTTGATCATCCATGCATCATCAACTTCTTCAATCACAATCCCCATTGCCACCAATCCGCTTCTCATCAAAGCGGAATCTCGCGAGATAAGTGGACGCCGCAGGATTGATGGCGAATCAGCAAGGGAAGCCAGAACAAGCGCGCGATTTGTTACGGATTTCGATCCAGGGATTGTGACATGGGCCTGGACGGGGACCTTCCCCCGAAATGGCGCAGGCCAAAGTTCTGGCGCGCCTTCTGTCTCGAATGTCATTGTCTGAGCCTACCTTCTAGGCTCTGCACTATGTGTGGTCGATATGCGCAGTCGAAAAATATGGCTGACTTGGTTGAAGAGTTCGGTATCACTGGCCTCTCACCATTCTCGCCTTTGCCTGCCAATTGGAATATCGCACCAACGCAGGAGATCTACATCGTTCGACAAACGTCAGCGGGTTCGCGCGAACTTGCAACCGCATCGTGGGGTTTGATCGGCCACTGGCATAAAGATGATGCACAAGCACGTGCTTCACAGTCTCATGCAATTAACGCACGCAGCGAATCCATTTTTGAAAAGCCCACATTCCGCGACTCATTTCGCAAGCGCCGTTGTCTCATTCCAGCCGATGGTTATTACGAATGGGCCACCGCGCTCGGCCAATATCGCCCAAAACAACCTTTCTACATTTCTGGCACCGATGGCGTCTCCCTTTCCATGGCAGGAATCTGGAGCCTATGGACCTCACCAAGTGGGCAAATTGTTCAGAGCGCTTCGATCATCACGCGCGAAGCGGTAGGCATGTTGCTTCCAATCCACAGTCGCATGCCCGTGCTGCTGCCCTCGGATCGCTGGGAGCGCTGGCTGGATCCAGCCGAAAAAGAAATTGATGAATTACGTGGATTAATGGAATTTTCTGAACCCGATCGTGGTTTATATGCACATGCTGTCTCCGATAAGGTCAATTTCACAGCAAATAATGGTCCTTCTATGACCGAGGCAATCACGCTCGGCGAGCCCGAAACACTCTTCTAGGGGTAGCCTTCATGATGATGACCGAGATAGATGTAATGAGAGAGAGCGCCGAAGAACGCAACCTCCGGTTCGAGCGCGATGCCCTGGCATTTACTGACCAGTTATATTCGGCTGCACTTCGCTACACAAAGAATCCTCATGATGCGAAGGATCTCGTTCAAGACACGTATCTCAAAGCATTTGCTTCTTTCCATCAATTCGAACCAGGGACAAATTTAAAAGCGTGGCTTTACCGCGTCCTAACGACCACTTTTATTAATTCCTACCGCAAAGCGCAACGTCAACCTCAAATTGCTAATGCAGAATTAGAAGATTGGCAGTTGGCGGCTTCAGCATCACATACCAGCGATCAAGGAAAATCCGCTGAAATTCAAGCGCTAGAAAATATGCCCGACAGTGATGTAAAGCGCGCACTCGCAGAGATTCCTGAAGAGTTCCGTATCGCGGTTTATTTAGCCGATGTTGAAGGATTCGCCTACAAAGAAATTGCAGAAATTGTTGGCGTTCCCACCGGCACGATCATGTCTCGATTGCACCGAGGACGTAAAGCGCTACGAATCTTGCTTGCCGACTATGCCAAAGAACGCGGGTATGGCAAGGAGGTAACCTCATGAGTTGCGGAGAGCCACATGCAACACCGTGCGTAGAAGTCCTTGGCGCTGCGGTGTTCCTGATCGATGGCGAGATTGAAGAAGTTTCAAGAGTGCGTGATATCGAAACACACTTGGCTGAATGTCCACCATGTCGTTCAGAGATGGATCACGAGCGAAAGACGCATCAGATGTTGCATGATCTCCTAACGCGTTCTTGTTGCGAGGAAGCACCACCAGAGTTTCATCAGCAATTGGCCATGCAATTAGCTGCCATGCGCAACCAGAGCACAGAATTTTTCGCGGAATTTACCAGGACTGAAATATCGATTCAGATTGAAGAATTTGGCTCGGTCGAACATCATGAGATTACAATCGAAACCACCCAGGAATTTCACTTTCCAAACGAGTAGTGACCATGAAGAGTGAAGAAATTGTTGATGCCGTTGGGTTCGCTGTTATGTCGATTAGACCAGGTGATAGCGCCCTAGCAATGGGACTCGGTGATTTGCCAGTGGCCGCAGCTTCACACTTCTTCAATCTTATGGAAAGCGCTGCGCTAACGGCAATAAGTGATCATTTAGAACCCGGTGAAACAACCCGAATGGTTTCTATAGATCTCAGTGTCATCCATGCTGTTGCCATCGGTTCGGAGATTCGGGCAACTGCCAGATGCACTCAGCTTCAAGGCAAGGAAATCACTCTAGATTGCGATATTTACAATGGTGAGCGCCACGTAGCGACCGCGATAATGAAAAGAGCGACAGTGGAGCGAGTATCTTTCCTCGCGCGCACTGCCGCTCAATCCATTGTGGAGCATTTACCGCAAAGCTAATTACTTCTTTGTTGCCCAGAAGATTTCAGCGATTTCATCAATCTTACCGATCAACTTATCTGCGACGGCAACATCATTGGTGCCCTTGGTTCCAGCGGCGCCAGCAAGTTTGGTAGCGTCATTGAAAAGAACATGAAGGTTTGGATATGCCTCGAAATGATTGGGTTTGAAGTAATCAGTCCAGAGAACCCAGAGGTGCTCTTTGACCATGTTCGAACGTTCTTCTTTAATGGCTACAGAGCGTGCCTTGAAATCAGGATCGCTGCTTGCTGCGTACTTTTCCATGCAAGCTTTCACTGACTGTGCTTCAATCTTTGCTTGCGCTGGATCATAAATTCCGCATGGAAGATCGCAGTGGGCGTGAACTGTCATTTTTGGGCTAAACATATTTCTCTCCTCTTGGGTTACGAATGGACTATTTAGGTGGCAAAGCAAACCTTAAGGATGCGAGACTACCGCCCATGGCCCGCTCTTACATCTCGAAGAGATTTTTACGCATAGGTACGGTTGCAGTCGCGGGGGATTCCATGTTGCCCACCTATTCCAACGGAGATTGGCTGGTTGCTCGCTGGGTTCGGACCTTCAAAGTGGGACAAGTTCTGGTGATTGAACGGCAAGAGCGCCCAGGGATCTTCTTAATTAAAAGGCTGATGCAAATCGATAATGAGAATTTTTGGGTTGAAGGCGACAACTCGGCAGCCAGCAGCGACTCTCGTGAATGGGGATGGCTGAATTCAGGTGAAGTCTTAGGACGAATTCTTTTTAGGTATCGGAAAGGTCCTCGCCCCCAATGAAAAAAATCTGGGGATTTCTTAACGCGGCGCATCTGGCTCCAACAGCACTTGTTACCGCTGTTTCATTTTTACTGGCAATGAAAATATCGTCGTTTGCTTCGGCGCTATTTATTGCACTAGGCGTTTTCTTGGGTCAGTTAATCGTTGGGTGGAGTAATGACCTTCATGATTATGACGATGATCGCCGTCATGAGCGGAGAGAAAAACCTTTAATTGCAGGCACCATTGAGCGAGCGCACTTGCAGAAACTTTTATGGATGGTCACTCCTGTGGCATTTGGAGTAAATCTATTCGGGCCGTTAGAGATCAAGGGCGGCGCCATCTATTTGTTTGGGGTTGGGTGCGGAGTTGCCTACAACTTTTACTTTAAGTACACCGCTCTTTCCCCCCTTCCATATGCGTTGGCTTTTGCGGCGCTACCTGCGTGCATAGTCATTTCCGATCATCGAAGTCCACCGGCATGGTTAATGTTGGCAGGGGCGCTACTAGGAATGGCAGCACATTTTGCAAACGGACTCAAAGATCTCGAAGAGGACAGGGCGAGCGGATTTGCGGGATTACCTACTCGTGTCGGTGAATTTGCATCTCGCACCTCGTGCGCAGTGCTTCTCATCGCAGCAACGCTTGTCTTGCATGCGCAAAGAAGCAACTATCCAATTCTTGCTGTGGGAATACTCGGTGGCATTTCCACTATTTTCGCACCACGCAGAATCCTTTTTAAGATTCTGATGCTCGCAGCACTAGCTGATGTATTCCTGTTGGTGCAATCCATCTAGCCAAGGTTAGGGGTGAAGCCAAGAACTTCGCCGTAAAATTTCATCTCTGCTTCATAGGATGTAATGATAGATGAGGCTTTCTGGAAACCGTGGCCCTCGCCTTCAAAGGGAAAATATTCATATTTAATTCCCTTGGAAACGCAGACATCACGAAACGCCTCCGATTGCGCCGGAGGAACGACCTTGTCATCTAACCCTTGAAAAATAATGAGCGGTGATGTTAAACGATCAGCATGTGTCAAAGGCGAACGCTCGATATAGAGAGCAGCATCTTCTGGATATTTGCCGATCATGGAATCCAAATACCTTGATTCAAAATCGTGGGTATCGACAGCAAGAGCGGTGCAATCTGCCACGCCGTAGTACGAGGCGCCTGCAGCAAAGCGATCGCTATTCACTAAGACGTTGAGAACAGTGAATCCACCTGCCGATCCTCCGCGAATAAGAATCTTCTGTGCATCAACAGTATTCGTTGCTATTAATGAATCAACAACGGCGATGACATCTTCACGGTCAACGATTCCCCATTGGCCACGCAAGAGATTGCGGTACTCACGGCCGTAACCAGTTGATCCGCCGTAATTAACGTCAACCACAGAGATTCCTCTCGAGGTGAAGTAGGAGTATTTCATTGACAACGTTGCGGGAGAGTGGGCTGTTGGGCCCCCATGGACAACGACCATTAGGGGAGTTTTCTCTGACGGCTCAAAATCTGGATGCGTGGCTGGATGCAAGATTGCATAAACCTTGCGACCATCAGGACGCAGCGCTGTATTTTCATGCGGATTAGGAAAATACTTTGCATCAATCGGAGATTTACTGGCAAAGACTGTCGTGGTTTTCAAAGTTGCAAGATCAATCTCTACTAATTCTGATGTGATCGATGAATTTCCACCGAATGCATAGCCTTTGCCATTTCCAGCGCTGATAGATGGTTCGAAATTTGTTAGCGGTGAATCCACGTCGATGAAAGTACCTGATGCCGGATCAATGATTGTGATCTTGCGTGCATCAACAGGTCCTCGGGAGGAAAGTATTCGTCCATCCTCAAGTACTTGGATAAATCTAAAACCTAACCACCAGAGTGGATAGCCCCACTCTGATTCATCAACCACGATATGTTTTCGATGCCCCTCGGTGTCAACGCTCCAGAGATTCCACCATCCGCTGGTGTCGCTGATGTAATAGAGAATGCCTTCTTTGCTCCACTCGGGACCAAGGCATGACTCGTCAATTCCACCAGCTACGACGTGAATATCATCAAGTGATCCATCCACAATCCTCGCTACTTTAATTTCAGTGCCATCCCAAGGCATTTGTGGATGTTCCCAACAGACCCAAGCCAATTGTGAGCCATTTTGCGATACACGAAGGTGGGCATAAAAGTGTGATTGATCATCTAAAACGCGGATGCCATTTTCGCCCACTGCAACGAGTGCCCGAGTCACTACTCCGTTGACATGCTTTTCTCGCACGCACCAGATTTCGCTGCCGACCGAAATCATTTCGGCATAGCGGTGGATTTCATCCTCGGGAGTGACAGGTGAGAAAGGTTGTGGTTGCGCGCCAATAGAAGTGAGGTAAATTCTTTGGTCAGCTTTATTAACGAAGAACAAGGAGGGGTTGCCTTCGCGGATGACTCCCAGCCAACTGAGTCCGCCATATTCATGCACTTGCGTAGCCGCGTTCCAGGAACCCTGGAGTAGATCACCATGATTGCGACTGACCACGAGAGTCCGTCCACCTTCGGAAGGGCGCATCTCGTCCCACCAGAGATCATCGCCGACCACCTGTGACCACATATTTTCATTTCCCGATTGCGCCAACATCGATGCGGTTAATGGGGAGGGCCAGGATCCAGGTTTTATCTGCTTTTTCATGTCGCAAGGTTCCCAGGGGAACCATGAATTCGCAACAGATAAGACTCTGTTTTGTTTGCGTTCACGAGGCATCGTTACGATGTCTCACATGAAATTCTTCAGCGGGAGAACGGCGGTGATGCTGATTTCCGCACTAGTTCTTTCGACTCTACCTGCACCATCAAGTTCTGCTGCAGTAGTGTCATTCCCTGACGTAAGACCATTCAAACTTTTTGTTCCAACAACTTATGACCCCTCAGTACCGATACCTTTGATACTTGCCCTGCATGGATATGGACAATCGAGCGCGCAATTTGAAAAGTATTTGGGGCTGACTTCCATAGCTCAAACGCGCGGATTTCTCTATGTTCACCCTGATGGAACCAAGGACAGGGCCGGTACTCAATTCTGGAATGCAACCCCAGAATGTTGTGATTTCCAATCTCCGAAAGTGAATGACGACGCATATCTGATGAGCATCATCGATGAAGTTTCGAGCAAGTATGCGGTGGACTCGCAACGTATCTACATTATTGGTCATTCCAACGGTGGATTCATGACGAATCGAATGGCATGCAACCATGCAGATCGGATTGCCGCGGTTGTAAATATGGCAGGTGGAAGTTTTACAAAGAGTGCACTGTGCGCTCCCAAAGTTCCGGTCAGCATTTTGGAGGTATGGGGAACTGCCGATGAGACTTACGTAGGAAATCACATTATTGGAAAGCCCATTCCGGGGGCGATAAAGACTATTTCTACGTGGGCAGCGATTAATCAATGCTCGACATCTGGAGAAAAGCAACCTGACAAAATTGATTTAGACCCCGTGATAAAGGGCGCCGAAACCACCATCACTGATTTTCCGCAATGTCCGATCGGCACCTCTGTTCAACTATGGAGCATCGCCGGCGCAAATCATGTTCCACATATGTCGCAAACCTTTGCGTCGATGATGGTGGATTTTCTCCTAGCCCATCCCAAAGCATCTTCCATCACGAATTAAGGGGATAGATTTCACTCATGAACTCATCGGCCCTTGTACAAGGCGTAAAAAATCAGAGTCGCCATGCAAAGTGGGAGCTCATACAGAATATTTCACTCTCGTTTCCTACGCACCATCCCCAGGGACTCGCCTACGTGGGTGAATATATTTTCCTCTCCTCTGTCGAAGTTCTGGAACCGCCTTTGAATGTTTTCGACCCGGTTAACTCCACTCCCGGCCGCGGTGTCGGACATATGTTTGTGTTGGATCTTGATGGAAAACTTCTTAAGGACATCATCATTGGAATCGGGGATATGTATCACCCAGGAGGCATCGATTTTGATGGTACAAATGTTTGGGTTCCAGTTGGTGAGTATCGCCCGGGAGCCAACAGCGTCATGTTAAGTATTGATCCAAAAACTTTTGTGGCGACCGAGCGATTTCGCGTTAAGGACTCCATCGGTTGGGCCGTGAGTGATGGTGAGTCAGGAATCGTTTATGGAGGAAACTGGGGTTCTCGAGAGTTTTATACCTGGGGCCACGATGGTGCCGAACGTGCACATTGGTGCAATCCCAGTAGTTTCATTGATTATCAGGATTCTCAGTACGTCGGGAACGGACTCGTGATCTGCAGCGGGATTGCCGTCCTGGCGCAGCCCACTGGCTCTATTGGATATGAGCTTGGCGGGATTGCGGTGGTTGATTTTGTGAACTGCCGAATCATCCATGAAATGCCTATCCAGCTCTTTAGTCAGGCCGGCCACGTGCTTACCCGCAACCCTTTTGCCCTCACCTGCGATCTCGATTACCTTTACCTTCACGTGGCTCCCGATGATGGCTTTGATCTGAATGGAACAGAATTGCTGACTTACAGGGCGAAATACGCGGAGAAATACGGGGATGTTCCGGAGTTTCATGAAGCCATCTAACCGATGGTGGGCGTAACGAAAAAGTTATAATTGAGTCACTTTGTAGGGGTACAGCGTTGGTGCTCTATTCACCTGACCAACTCTACTATTG
>Ga0194037_1000355_pt1 | contig 36095 bp, 20 predicted proteins | sample JunL306m_MetaG_FD_148653 | JGI IMG/M metagenome (GOLD analysis project Ga0194037, IMG submission 148653) | Anoxic zone freshwater microbial communities from boreal shield lake in IISD Experimental Lakes Area, Ontario, Canada - Jun2016-L304-6m | ecosystem: Environmental > Aquatic > Freshwater >... | reverse complement strand
GGAATTTATTGCTGTTGCACTACTAATTGTAGGTGATTGCAAAGAACTAATAAATCCATTTGGTCCTGTCCAATTAAAACTTGTAGCATTTGATGAAGTTAAAATCAAATCAGCTCCTGAACAAACCGGGGAATTGCTTGAAAGTGTAATTGCAGAAACTGAAGGGCAAATACTAAATTTTGTAAGAAATGCATCATAGCTTCCAGATAGTGAAGTTTGATAGGTTCCAGAAGTTGCAATTCCTGATGTAGAATTTGTTTGTCCTGTAATAACAATATTTGATATGCCATCAAAGGCAATTCCCTTTCCCAGATCAGTTAAGTTTCCGCCACAGTATGAAGAGAATAAGTTTACTCCTGAAGTATCAAACTTTGCAATAAAACCATCATCTGAACCTCCTCCAAAATAAAATTGGTTTGAGAAACTATTTGAGATACCACTAGAGGAACTAGTGTTTCCTGTAATGTAAATATTGTTAGTGTTGTCGAGTGTTATTGCTGTGGCAGCGTCTTGCTGACTTCCTCCATAATAAGTTCCCCAATAGAGCGAGCAGGAAGGTGTTAGTTTTGCAAGAAAAGCGTCATATCCTCCACCATAATTTATTTGGTTTGCTCCTGCTGTGGCAATTCCAGAAGCCGAATTTGTGTTCCCGCAAAAAATGATATTCCCCAACTTGTCACATTTTATTCCCCAAACAAAATCTGTCCCTGAGCCTCCGTAATATGTTGCCCATTGTCTCTGTCCCGCTGAATTTAATTTAACAATAAAGCCATCTCCACCACTGCTTATATTGGTTTTATAGGTACCTGAAGTTGCAATTCCTGATGACGAATAAGTTACTCCCGCAACATAAATATTGCATAAGGAATCAACACAAATTGCTTTAAAATTATCCTGCTGATTTCCTCCGTAATAAGTTCCCCATGATTTCGCACCTGCAGGTGTAAACTTTGCAATAAACCCATCTTGAGATCCAGCATTAGTAGTTTGATATGAACCACCAGTTGCTATAGTTGAAGTTGAACTTGTGAATCCGGAAATAATGATATTATTATTTGTATCACTTACGATAGCATATCCATAGTCGGAGTTTGATCCACCAAAATAGGTTGCCCATTGGATTACTCCTGATGAATTGAATTTTGCCATAATTGCATCAGATGCACCTCCGCCATATGCACCTTGGTATAAAGCACCTGATGTACTTAATCCTGAAGTTGAATTTGTAAAACCAATGATGATATTGTTATTGCCTCCATCTGATGTAATTCCAAAAGCTTCGTCATCCCCGGTCGATCCATAATAAGTGCTCCAAATTATTTGTCCTGAGGTGTTAAATTTCGCAATAAAAATATCTGTATTTCCTGCATAAGATGTTTGATTGGCACCACTGGTGGCGATATTTCCAGACGAAGTTGTAATGCCTGTTGTGGTCATGTTTCCGCTGCCATCAGCACAAATGGAATAAGGAACTTCATCACTTGTACCCCCGTAATAGGTCGACCAGATAATATCAGGAATTGGATCGATGGTTAATATACTTCCTGATGGAATTACTTCTTCTGTTGCAAGCGTGTAAATATTATTTGCATTTTGTTTGAATGAAATTTTAATATTTTGTTTATTTCCCCTGAGTGAATAAAAACTATAAGGCACCGATTCTGTGATGTCATTAATGGAATTTTTGATGATAAGTTCACCATTGTTTTCTGTGATTTTATCTGCACCAGTGATCTTCAATTTGATATCGGAGAGTTTAGCATTTTCGTGAACAATAAAATTATATTTTGGTTTATTGTTAATCAACATGAACTCTACATCAATGCCATTCCAAACATTTTTATAAATCACATTCGCAAAATGATTGACTGTAGTATAGTCATTTGATGAAGTGGCTGTTGTGAAATAATTTATAGGGTCTGAAAATGGGTTTTCGCTTACTGTTATAATGTGATCATTTGCATTTTCAAATTCAAAATCAATGCGATGAACATAATAAGAAAGCTCATTTTGTGTTTTGTTATTCGATAGGGTATTATCTATTTCAAGTTGATTTTTTGATGTAGAAACAGTTTTAAAAACATCATAACTAAAACCGGTTTTTCTTAGTTGAACATTTAATCCCGATCCATTCCAAATATAGGCAACATCCCTATTGGGTAAATTATTTTGATCGATGATTTGACCCTTGTTTTCAATAAATCCTTTTGCCTTGTTTACTGGAGATGATAACATGTCATTTCCTGAACTAGCTTTTGAAAATAGTGATAGGGATAAAAGTATTATTGTTAAATATGTAAAACGTATATTCATTTTGTTGGATTCTTTCGATGAGTAAATATAATAGAAAGCTACGGAATAGCAATTATATTGATGAATTTTAATTTGTTTTAGTTGCTTTAAAATTAAGCCAACACTCATAGGTGACGAATGGAAGTTTAACGAAAATAAAATTGAGCACTTTAATCTTCAACTTTCATTTTTATTTAAGTTCAAATTTTTGAATACTTATCGAATGATATAAACAGATCAATATTTCGTATTTTGCACGCCATTTTTAGTCTGAAGTTTGCATTAAATTATATTTTCGCAAAACTTCTATCTTATACAAAATATTTTTATGCTACGAACACATACTTGCGGAGAACTTAGAATTACCGATATTGGAAATCATATTACCTTATGCGGTTGGGCTCAACGCTCGCGCGATTTGGGAGGAATGACATTTATTGATTTGCGAGATAGATATGGCATCACACAACTTGCCTTTAACATGGAAGAGAATCCAATTCTTTGTGATCAAGCCAGAAAAATCGGACGTGAGTTTGTGCTTCAAATTGTTGGTGTTGTGCGCGAACGAAGCAGTAAAAATATTAAAATCGAAACAGGAGAAATCGAAATTGTTTGCTCCGAAATAAAAATATTAAATACCTCACTCACACCTCCATTTACCATTGAAGATGAAACTGATGGTGGTGATGAATTGCGCATGAAATATCGTTACCTCGATTTGCGTAGAAATGCAGTGAGAAAGAATCTTCAGCTTCGTCATAAAATGGCGCAACAAACACGTTCATTTTTGGATTCGAAAGAATTTATTGAAGTGGAAACTCCGGTGCTAATTAAATCAACACCCGAAGGAGCAAGAGATTTTGTTGTTCCATCAAGGATGAATCCGGGTGAATTTTATGCGTTGCCACAATCTCCACAAACATTTAAACAACTTTTAATGGTGAGTGGTTTTGATCGCTATTATCAAATTGTAAAATGTTTTAGAGATGAAGATTTACGTGCTGATCGCCAACCCGAGTTTACACAAATTGATTGTGAAATGAGTTTTGTGGAACAGGAAGATATATTAAATATGTTTGAAGGTTTGGTGAAGCATTTGTTCGCAACTGTTAAAGGAATCGACATCGAAAATATGCCACGCATGACATACACAGATGCGATGAAATATTATGGTTGCGATAAACCTGATACACGTTTTGAAATGAAATTTGTAGAATTGAATGATGTGTTGAAAAACAAAGGTTTCAAAGTATTTGATGATGCCGAATTGGTTGTTGGTATTAATGCAAAAGGATGTAGCGAATACACCAGAAAACAATTGGATGAATTAACAGAGTTTGTAAAAAAACCACAAAATGGTGCTACAGGTTTGGTATATGCAAAAGTTAATTTAGATGGAACAATTAAATCGTCCGTTGATAAATTTTACGATGCTGATGCATTAAAAAAATGGCAAGATAAATTTGATGCAAAACCCGGAGACTTGATTTTGATTTTAGCAGGTAATGCCGATAAAACCCGCAAAGCGTTAAGTGAATTGCGTTTGGAAATGGGGACTCGTTTAGGGTTTCGTGACCAAAATAAATTTTCGTGTTTATGGGTTTTAGATTTTCCTTTACTCGAATTTAATGAAGAAGAAAATAGATATTTTGCCATGCATCATCCATTCACTTCTCCAAAACCTGAAGATATTTCTTTATTGGAAACTAACCTTGGTGCAGTGAGAGCAAATGCTTACGATATGGTAATAAATGGGGTGGAAGTTGGTGGAGGTTCGGTGAGAATTTTCAACAAAGACTTACAGAAAAAAATGTTTTCTGTTCTTGGATTTACCGATGAAGAAGCACAAAATCAATTTGGTTTTTTAATGAATGCATTTGAATTTGGAGCACCACCACATGCTGGTGTAGCCTTTGGTTTCGATAGGTTATGTTCGTTATTTGGTGGCGAAAATTCTATCCGTGATTTTATCGCTTTCCCCAAAAACAATTCTGGCAGAGATGTAATGATTGATGCTCCAAGTTCAATAGATCAAAAGCAGTTGAAGGAGTTGAATATCGCTTTGAAATAAATCTCTAAACTTGATAGTTTTATGAAACTCACATTGCGAACTTTGCGACCATTGCGGTAAAAAAAATTAAACGCAAAGAACGCTTAGAAACAAAAATGCAAAGAGCGCTAAGAGTAATTCTATTTTACATAGATTTAATAAAAAATATAAATAATGGCAAAAAAATCTATTCAAAAAACTACAGAGTCAAATTCAAAATACGATCATCTCGAAAAGATGAGCACAAAACAATTGCTTTCAAATATCAATTCCGAAGATCAAACAGTTCCACTTGCCATAAAAAAAGTATTACCTAAAATTCAAAAATTTGTGGATGCTGCATTTGAAAAAATGAAAAATGGTGGACGATTATTTTATATCGGAGCCGGAACCAGTGGGCGTTTAGGTATTGTTGATGCTAGTGAATGTCCTCCAACTTTTGGCGTGCCTCATGGTTTGGTAATTGGGTTGATTGCCGGTGGCGATGCTGCAATTCGTAAAGCTGTTGAGTTTGCAGAAGATGATGAAAAACAAGGTTGGAAAGATTTGCAGCAGCATAAAATTACTTCAAAAGATATTGTATTAGGAATTGCAGCATCAGGTTCTACACCTTATGTTGCCGAAGCATTAAAAGAAGCCCGAAAAAAAAATATTTTAACGGGATGTATTGTTTGCAATAAAAATTCTCGTGTTGCAAATGAAGCAGAATTTTCAATTGAAGTAATTGTTGGTTCCGAGTTTGTTACAGGCAGCACTCGCATGAAATCAGGTACTGCACAAAAATTAGTGTTAAATATGATTTCCACTTCATTGATGATCAAACTTGGAAAAGTGAAAGGTAATAAGATGGTTGATATGCAACTGAGTAATAATAAACTCATCAAACGTGGCACAAAAATGATCATGGATGAATTGAAAATCGATGAAAAATCTGCAGACAATTTATTGAAAAAATTTGGCAGTGTGAGAAATGCAATCGCATCAAAAAAGAACTAATATTATTTCGGTATTTTAAAATATAAAAACCTTTTTATTTTTAAATTATTTCAACGAAGTGTGTCAAAAAATATTAAATTTACACTTCCATGATTGAATATATTTTAAAAGTTTTAGCCGTTTTACTTTGGTCTTCATTTAAGTTTGTGTTTGGATTTATTACAGCACTATTATCAGGTTTTAGTTTTGTTGAGGCCCTTGTATATAATGTTGTTGGAGGAATGTTGGGTGTTATCTTTTATCTTTATGTTTGGGATTTTGTTGTTCGTTTAAAACGGAAATATTTTCCGGCAAAACCAATTGTAGGAATTAAGATTAGTAAAAGAAGAAGGTTTTTTGTTAAGCTTATAAAAAAATACGAATTGGTTGGTGTGGTGATATTAACTCCAACAATTTTAACTGTTCCAATCGGGACAATTATTGCTGCTACTTTTGAGCATAACAAATGGAAAATAAAGCGAATGATGTTTTTTTCTTTTCTGGGATGGAACTTAATTCTCTATTCAATTTACTCCCTCTTTGGTAATAAGTTAATTACCATGTTTAACTGGCTGTTCTGATTCCGTTTTTTTCTAATAACTCGTATAAAATGCCATCTTTCAATCCAGCACTTGGGGCATACATTTGCTGTATATCAGCCCATTTTAAAATTTTCAAATAAATATCAGCCGAAGGTTCAATTACATCTGCTCTATCAGGATTTAGTTTGTAAAATTCTATTCGCTCATTTAAATTCATTCGCTTGATATTTTTATAAAACTCATCAAGTTGTTGAGTGGTAATAGCAAGTTCTTTTGAGGTAGGATTAATGATAGAAGCAATTTTATTTATTGTGCCACTTGTAGCAATTGCATTTGTGTGTTGAACATCAGAAACATGGTTTTTTACGTACTCTTCCAGTTCTTTCCATGTTTTTTTATTGATGCCATTATCTAAAAAACGAACTGTTCCAACATCAAAAGAAATGGAATCATAAGCCTTACAATTTTTTATTACTGTCATCTCAGTACTTCCACCACCAACATCAATTGTTAGATAATTTTTATCGGGTTTAAAAAAATGCTGGATAGATTTTAAGATCAATTGCGACTCTCGTTTTCCATCAATGATATCAATTTTTAGTCCTGTATTTTTTTCAACTTTATCTGCGATCTTTTCTCCATTTTTTGCTTCACGCATAGCCGAAGTTGCGCATGCCATGTAATGTTCAACTCCATAAGCCTCCATTAATAATTTAAAGGCTTCCATTGCCTTGTAAAAAATTTGACGTTTTTCTTTGCCAATTTTTTTCTCTTTAAAAGCATCATCACCCAAACGAATTGGAATACGAATAAACTCCACACGTTTGTATGGTTCATTTCCTAATCCATCATTCAGTCTCGCGATTTGAAGTCGCACGGCATTTGATCCGATATCTATAGCAGCAAATTTCATTTCAATTATTTTTCATTTGCAATATGGATATTTACTTTGGAAATAAGTGTGTAGTTGTGTTAAATAATTATAATCGGCCATACGGATTTGTCGTCAATCTGATTATAAGATGAATATTCTTAATTTTTAAGCCATTTAACATACCAAGGCAAGTTGTTAATTCTCAATTTGAAGTATATGGTTTTCGTAGCACCAAAACCTTTAAAAAATTGTGCTATTCCTGTTATGTCAGACCCTTCAAAATCTAATAAATATTTTTGTTCGCTATATTGTTCTACGATTTGGTCGAATAAAAAATACATGGCTCTTTTTTCACGTCCTTCTTTTGTTGAAATACCCATCTGGTAAGTGATTCGGTTATTACTAATTGAAAATATTGCTGATGCAATTATTTCATTTTTTTCATTTGTTATGCCTAAACAATTCATTTGTGCATTCTTTTGAATTGCCGCAACAATTTTTGAAAAACGGGAGTAATCTTCTGAAGTAACTTTTAAAGTTTGTTCTGATTTTTGTCCAATATATAATTGTATGGTATCAGTATAATTTTGTGGAATTATTTTTAGAGAATTTTTCTTTGATTTTTTGATGTTTCTTAAAGTATGGTCACCAAAATTTTTTGATAATTTGGAATAATTTTTTTCAAGATCAAGTACATAGTTTTTTCTTTTTATTAAATCAATTCTTTCTGTTTCAAAATGATTTGATTCGTTAAGTGCAATATCAACAAATCGGAATTTTTTAGGAATGGAGTTAATGAAATTTTCTAACTCTTCGGCTCCAAGTAAATATTTATAAAACAAACCGAGTTGCTGTGTAAATAATGGCTGGTATAAATAATTGATAAAATATTTTCTAGCATGAGTAAGAGGAAAAACGGCTTCGTAATCATCCAAAACCAGAGCATCCCAATTTGGTGCAGCCTCATCTAAGTACCACGAAAATCCATAGATTAACGGGTTCAGAGAATGCTCAATACATTCATTCCATTTTACTTTATCAATTTGCTGATGGGTTATATAGTTGATCAAATTAATTTGTTTTTTTAGAGGTTAATGCATGCATTTTTTCAAAAACAATTCTCCATTCTTTCCATTCATCGTTCAAACACAAATTTGAATTATGCCACAAACTGATAAATATTCCGTTAACTTTTTTTACTTCGTTGATAAGAAATTCTATTTTTGAAATTGCTTGTTCAGGTGAAAGTTTTTGATAATTTTTTAGTGTTACATCCATCACAGTTGTTGGATGAATGGTAAGATTTGTTGTTTCATTTTTTTCTAAATCAAAGAAATAAAACGGAAATGATGTTGATGCCCTGAATCCACAAATAGCGCTGTATGCCATCGAATAATCATCAGTAAATCCATGCTTAATTAATTTTCGATAAGTATGAGGTAAATTGAATTTTAAAAAGTGCTGACGAGTTTTTGAAATCTTTTTATTTGAAATCTTTTCGAGTAATAATTTTTCTTCTTTCAATTTTTTTTCATCATCAGAAAAATAGGATGGATGTAAACCGATTTCATTTTTCTCTGATAATTTTATAACAAGATTTTTCATCTCAACACTTTTTGGAGAAATGTTTTTATCAAATTCAGTTCCTTTTCTCATCAACAAAAAATAGAGCAAAGTTGATTGGTTATTGGTTGAGACCTTTTGAATAAAACCGTAAGTATCATATGGGTCATTCTTAAAGTTTAGTTGTTCAAAGCAATCTTTGAAACGTGCTTGCAGCAATGATTTCCCAAACTTTAAAGTTTGTTTTATCAAACCAATTCCTTTGTATTTATAAGCAAAATCAATATCAATTGTTGAGATAAATTTGAATTGATTTTCTCTGAATGTTATTTGTGGAAATTTCGCAACAATTTTTTCTTTCAACTTTTTTGCCCAAACATCCACCAATGGAATTTCAATAAAATTATTTTTAACTGCCAAGCTTTGTTCAGCTTTATATCTTCCGTGTTCATCACTTTCATAAGGCAGTTTTTCTTCATATCTCGAAAGTAAATAAAACGAAGCTGCAAAAATATCAAATGGTATTTCAGATTGGCTTTCAAAAAATATTTTGTTCCATTCAGTATTACTCTTTACTTCAATATTTTGATTTCTGATATTATCTTCAAAAAGCAAAAAGTGTGGTTTGATATTGACGGCATCTTCAAAAACTGTCTCACTATAATTTATTTTTGCTCCTACAAATATTTTGAATTCATTTTCATCATCTGTTAATAAGAAATCAAATCCCATCCGCCTGCCAAGCAGTTCATCGAGAATATATTTTAACCGTTCAGTTTTTTGTATGGTATAAACGTATAGCAATGCAGCGATTTATTAAGTGTGCCAAATTAGTTAGAATTAATGAGAGATTGAAACTTGTTATCCAAGTGCGTTAAATCATTTTAAAAAGTTTAATGTTTATTTTCAAATACACTTAATAGGCTTTATTTTGCGACCATGAGTGAAGAAGTTTTCAAAAAAGTTGTTTCGCATTGCAAAGAGTATGGATTTGTTTTTCCATCAAGCGAAATTTATGACGGACTTGGTGCCGTGTATGATTATGGACAGAATGGTGTGGAACTGAAAAATAATTTGCGCACGTATTGGTGGAAATCAATGGTGCAAATGAATGAAAATATTGTGGGTTTGGATGCTGCAATTTTTATGCATCCTAAAGTTTGGAAAGCCAGCGGTCATATTGATGGTTTCAGCGATCCGATGATTGATAACAAAGATTCGAAAAAACGCTACCGTGCCGATCAATTACTTGAAGATAAAATTGCGCGCTATGAAAAAGATGGCAAGACAAACAAAGCTGAAGAATTACAAAAATCTTTAGACCAAGCATTGCTTGATAATGATTTAGCTCAACTCAAAAATTTAATTGAATTACACGAAATTGTTTGTCCGATGAGTGGAACCCGCAACTGGACAGATGTTCGTCAGTTCAATCTCATGTTCTCTACCGAAATGGGAGCGATGGCTGAAGATTCAGATAAAATTTATTTGCGTCCCGAAACTGCTCAAGGAATTTTTGTCAATTTTTTGAACGTGCAAAAATCAGGTAGAATGAAAATTCCTTTTGGAATTGCACAAACCGGAAAAGCTTTTCGTAACGAAATTATTGCCCGTCAATTTATCATGCGCATGCGTGAATTTGAGCAAATGGAAATGCAATTTTTTATTCGTCCGGGCACACAAAAACAATGGTACGAACATTGGAAAGAAACACGTATCAAATGGCATCATAAATTAGGATTTGGAACTGAGAAATATCGTTTTCATGATCATGTGAAATTAGCCCATTATGCTGATGCTGCCGTGGATATTGAATTTGATTATCCATTTGGTTTTAAAGAAATGGAAGGCATTCATTCGCGTACCGATTTTGATTTAAAAAATCACCAAGAATTTTCAGGAAAAAAAATACAATATTTCGATAGCGAAGTAGATGAATCAACAGGCAAACCATTTGGAAATTATATTCCTTATGTTGTTGAAACTTCAATAGGTTTGGATCGTTTATTTTTGGCAACTTTATGTGCAAGTTTTATTGAAGAGGAGGTAGGAGAAGGGGATAAAAAAGAAATGCGCACTGTGTTAAAGCTTCCTGCAATTTTAGCTCCCATAAAGGTGGCAATATTTCCATTAACAAAAAAAGATGGTTTGCCTGAAGTTGCAGAAAAAATAATTGACGAATTGAAATTTGATTACAATTGTTTTTATGAAGAAAAGGATGCAATTGGAAAACGTTACCGCAGGCAAGATGCTATCGGGACGCCATATTGTATTACTGTTGACCATGATACGTTGGTAGACCAAACAGTAACCATTCGTTACCGTGATACGATGAAACAAGAGCGAATTCCAATTTCCAAAATCAAAGAAATTTTGGCAGAAGAAATTAACTGGAAGAAATTTTTGGGGTAAATAATTTCACGCAGATTTCGAAGATAAGCGCAGATTTTTAAATATATTTTCTGTGAGAATCCGCGAAATCAGCGAGAGAAAAATTAATCAAACAATAAGCAAAAATTATTTCTGCGAGAATCCGCGAAATCAGCGAGAGAAAAATTGATCAAACAATAAGCAAAAATTATTTCTGCGAGAATCAGCGAAATCCGCGAGAGCAAAAAAAATCAAAAGTAAATAAACTTTGTTCAATCTTAAATGGAACCTACCAACGATATCAAACCCATAGAAAATAAAATTGCCGAAAGTGGTTTAATTACCATTGATTTAGAGGAGTTTTATCATCAAGGTGAGCGCGTTTTATTTGATATCAAAGATCAACTTTTTAGAGAGATGATTTTACGTGAAAAAGATTTCAGAGAATTTGTGAAAACGCATAATTGGAGTCAGTATCAAAATAAAAATATTGCTTTTACTTGTTCTGCTGATGCCATTATTCCAACTTGGGCATATATGCTTTTAGCTGTAAGTATTGAGCCTTTTGCACACCGTTATATTTTTGGTGATATGCAAACTCTTGAAACGGTTTTATTTACAGAGGCTATCAAAAAAATAAATGCTCACGATTTCAAAGATGTTCGGGTAATAATAAAAGGATGTGGAGCTATTCCAATTCCTGTAAGTGCATATGTAGAAATAACTCATAAACTTTTGCCTCAAGTTAAAAGTTTGATGTTTGGAGAAGCATGCAGTAATGTGCCAATTTTTAAACGGAAATAAGATTTAACTTCTTCTTCATTTATAACAGAAAAACTGTGACAGTTTCTAGAACAATTATCTAAATGTTTTTAACAGTTAAAATACAAATATTAGTTTATTAATTTTCTGATATACACGCCTCACGTTATTTATCCGACAGTTCAACCAATGAGTCTTTATTTAGTTTTTAGCGGAACAAACTTTAATTATTAACAGTGTTTATTGGAAACCTATATTAAGATTTTTTTAAGTTTGTTTATCTTGGAACAAATTGTATTTTCGACTTTCTTTTTCTTGAATAAATAAATTATAATTATGAAAAAACATATACATCAAATCGGATTACTTGCATTGAGTATTCTCCTTTCTTTTTTTACTTTACAAGTTAATGCCCAAACAATTACAATTGGAACAGGCACAACAACAAATTCAAGTACTAGTTACCCAACTCCATACGGGGCTTGGTATTCTCAGTCACGCTCTCAAATGCTAATTTTAGCAAGCGAACTTTCTGGTCTTGGTTTAACTGGAGCTACCACACTAACTAGTCTTTCTTTTAGTGTAACTGCAACTAATGGTGCTGGTACTCATCAAAATTTTCAGATAAAATTAAAAAACACAACTGCGTCAGCATTAACTTCAGCTTGGGATAATACTGGATTGACCACAGTTTTTGGACCAGTTAGTTTCACCCCTTCTGCTACTGGTTGGGTGAATCATCCTTTTGCTACAACATTTATTTGGGATGGAACTTCCAACCTTTTGGTAGATGTATGTCATGATAATGGAAATAGCAATTACACCTACAGTTTATCAGTTAATAGCTCAACAACTTCTTTTGTTTCCGTTATTCAAGCATGGAGCGATGGAGTAACTGGCACAATGTGTCCGGTAGGGATAACACCTACTAGCTATTCTACCAGACCGAATATGAGATTTGATTATATCCCTTCAAGTCCGGGTGCTACTATTCCTCCTTTAGCAGGTTTTGCATACAATATAAACTTTGATACGGCTTGGATAAATAATCCTTACATTTTTGTAAATACTAGTAATAATTCTAAAAATAATTATTGGGATATTATTGGTTACAGCAGTACTTTAAATGGAACTTATTCTGCATTTACTCCTCCACCTACAAATCCACGAATCTGTGCAACTCGTTGGAATACCTGTTACATCGACACTGTTAATACAAATTTTAGTTGGAAGTTTACTCAGGTTGGATATTATAAAGTAAAGTTAAAATGTTCTAATAATTATGGAGTTGATAGCATTACAAAAATAGTTGTTTGTGCTCCTCCATCGCGTAAGCCTATTGCAAGCTTTTTTAGCTTGAACCGTTCTGTTGGTTTTACAGATCAACTGAATTATTATGATTTGAGTTCGAATGGACCTACCTCATGGAGATGGTTTTTAAATCCTTCATATTATGGTGTGAATACTTTTGCAGGATATCCAATTGCGAACTCTTGGTATGCTACCGACTCTGTTCAAAATCCTTATTTATATGCCTTTGATGGTGGAATATTTGATGTTTGTTTGGCTGCAGGAAATTCTCTTGGATGGGATACTATTTGTAGGCATAGTTATTTGACTGTTAACAACGGATACATGATGTGTAACGGTTCCGATTCGGTAAGTTTCCTTTCTTCTGGATATGTGTATGATGCGGGTGGACCAACAAGTAATTATACCGGTGGAACAACAGGTTCTTGTCCTGCTGGTTTTAGAATTGCTGCTTGTGCCGATTCGATCGTATTAGATATTGAACGTTTTAAATTAACTATTGGTGATTCATTAACCATCAGAGTTGGAACTCCAACAGGTTCAATTATCAAACGTATTGGAGGACAAACATTGCACGATAGTTTACGTCATTATAAAGTACCGGGTGGTTTTGTTTTCTTTCAAATGAATGCAGCACCAGCTTCTGTTGGAGATTCAGGATTTGCTATTCACTGGAATATAGTTCCGGCAAGTTATGGTAAGCCAAAAGCTTCTTTCACCATGACAACTAATGGTCCAACAACTAATGGAATTCCTTCTATTTATAGAGGTTATGCAGTTAACTATACAAGCACAAGTACAGGTGTAAATATGAGTTACAGTTGGGATACCGATGGAAATGGTGTATACGGAACTTCTATTGGAGGAGATTCTATAAACGCTAATCCTAGTTGGGCAACTTCAGCAGGCACTCCGCTTGGTCTTTACAATATTTGTTTAAGAGTTTCCAATTGTGTTGGAACGGATACTGTTTGTAAACAGATACGTGTTTTACCTGTACCTAGCAGACCAACTGCTGATATGACCGTTAGTAGAAATTCAGGTTTCACTACCGATACTTTCAGATTTTATGATAACAGTATTAACGGAGCTATGACTTGGTTGTGGACTTTCAACCCTGCTAACGTGGCTTACCTTAGTGGTACAAGTGCCACTTCTCAAAATCCAATTGTATTTTTAAACAGTGCAATTTGCTATACTGTTACTTTAAGAGCGTGTAATTCTGTCGGATGTGATACTAAAGTATTTCCTTGTATGGTGAATGTTGTTGGATACAATTCACCTGGAACTGCTTATCCGATTCCTGCCGGTTCAGATATTGGAATCAGTCGTGTAGTATTAGAGAAAATTGATACAACTACTGCATTGCAGACTCCAGTTTATACTCAAATGAATAACTTGCAAAAAGCAACATTATATAAAGGTGTAAATTATACATTAACAACTTTCCGTTTAACTAACAACGATCCTATGACCACCAGAGTTTGGATTGATTACAATATGAATTCTTATTTTACCGATACTTTAGAAACGATTATCGATGAGATGAGTCAGTTTAAAATAAGTACTACTAAAGTTTTCCGCATTCCTGATTTTACCCCAACAGGAAACACAAGAATGCGTGTTGGTATTACTTACGATAGTACTACTTTAAGACCTGATTGGGCAAGCTTAGGTTGCTTCGAAGATTATGGAATTAATATCGGAATAGATTATGTGAAACCAGTTCTAGCTTTAATTGGACCTGCTGTTTACAAAATGCAGGTTGGTAAACATTATTCCGAATTAGGAGTTACTGCATTAGATAATTTAGAAGGAAATATTGGTTCACGTTATGTAAGAACAGGATACCTTGATACCAATACTGTTGGATATTATACTTTATCATATTCAGTATCCGATCTATATGGAAATGTTAGCTTGCCAATAACACGTATTGTTCAGGTGGAAGTAAATCAAACAGGACCAACTATTGCACTTGTAGGTGCCGATACAGTGAAAGTAGGTGTGAAATATAATTATACTGAACAAGGCGCAACTGCTGCTGATAATCTTGGAAGAAATATCAGTAACCTGGTTGCTATTTCAGGAAGTGTAAATACAAACCTTTTAGGTACATATCCTGTAACTTATACCATCACCGATGCATTTGGATTTATCGCTTCTAAAACTCGTACAGTAATGGTTGTTGATACGACTAAACCTGTGATATCAAGTATCGTAAACGGAAAAACCGGAACAGATACTGTTCGCTACCAAATTGGAACTGCATTCGTTGCACAAAATGTTGTAACAGCAACTGATAATTACTGGTCGGGATTGCAGTTAATTCAAACAGGTACTATCAATGTAAATGTAAAAGGATATTATACCTTATTATTTAACACAACTGACGGTTCAGGAAATCAAGCATTATCATTTAGGTTAGTTGTTAAAATTGACAATACTATTTTCCCTACAATCAAGTTGAATGGATTAGCAAATATGACTGTCGATGTAAATGCTTCATGGAAGGGTATCGACCCATTCATTACTGCAAACAGTACTTACTATCCTTACGGTACTTTAGTAATTACACAAAGTGCTGATCCGGATATGGCAAAGTTGGGAACTTATATAGTTACCTATTGTGTAACCGATCCTTCAAATAATCAAGCTTGTGTTTCAAGAACAGTTCATGTTGTTGATAGAATTGCACCAGTAATTTCATTACTTGGAGATGATCCATACATCTTAGCAAGATATCAGAAATATGTAGATCCGGGTCAAACAATCAGCGATAACTTTTGGACTGAAACCGTGTTAAGTTCTCCAACATTCTTTAAGCGCGATGAGACAAAGATTAAAAATGATTTCCCTGGTTTGTATTATGTAACATATGATGTAACCGACCCATCAGGAAATATTGCATCACAAGTTATAAGAACTGTTAGAGTTGTAGATATGTTTTTAGGAGTAAATTCATTGAACTCAAATGGTAAAATGAAGATTTATCCAAATCCTAGTAATGGTAAATTTACTGTTGATCTTGAAAATGGTTCAGCTATTCAAACAATAAAAGTGTATTCAATTATTGGGTCATTGGTACAGGAAATAACTGTAAATAAAAACAGCAAAGCTATTGAAGTGGATATGACAGGAATGAATGAAGGAATGTATATTGTTAAGATAGAAGGTGCAGGAAAAACATTCACTCAAAAAATAAATATTGTGAAATAATAAATGTTTCAATGTTTTAAAAAGGCAACCAATTGGTTGCCTTTTTTTATGTACCTACAAAAGTGATTTTTAAAATATTTTTTGAATCTGAAGAGATCTTGTTTCTGTTGTCAATTCGATAAGGTAAAATGCTGATAATATTTCCATCATTTGAACAACAAATTATCGCTTCGTTCTTTTCGATCAAACTTAACTTTTCATCAATAAAAAAGTCGCTTACCTTTTTATAATTATTCATGCCAAGTGGGACAAATTTGTCGGCATTATTCCAACTTCTAATTTTAATAGGAAATACAATAGAGTCGAGATCAAAATAAAAAACATTTGAAGTGTAATTAATTTCAGTGTCAATATTTAGATATTCTATTTTTAAGATTGCATCATTAAATGTAATTAGATCTTCACCTTTCTCAATACAAATTTCATTACTGGTTTTGTTTAAAACAGGTGTAATAAAAATTGATTTTCTGTCTTTCAAAAGTAGATGTGTGGAAGAAAAGAAACGTTTGCCACTTTGCTCGTTTAAGGAAGAAATTATTTCAGTAGTTTGAGAAAAATTAAATCCAAAAGGGCTTAAAAATTCAAATAGATAATATGGCAGTTGATGCAGTTGAATTAATTCAGAAATCGGTACTTCTATAGTATCGTTTTTTTTGATGTGAATGCTATTCCATATTTCTTCAATATGTGACCGGTATATTTTTTCTATAAATGTAATTTGGTTTGTAAGTGAATGCACATGCTCCTCGAGCAAAGGGTTTATTTCTTTTAAAACCGGAACTACAAGATTTCTGATTTTGTTTCGGGAGTATTTGTTTTTATTATTTGAACTGTCATCTCTAAATGAAATATTGTTTTCTTTTGCGTACTCAATTATTTCATCTTTTGTTGCAAATAATAGTGGACGAATGATATTATTATTTCGAATTGGTATTCCATGCAAACCGGATATTCCTGTGCCACGGGTAATATTAAATAATAAAGTTTCGGTTACATCATTTAAGTGATGGGCTGTTGCAATAAAGTTAAAGTGGTAATTCGCTAATAATTCATTGAACCATTCGTATCTTATAATTCGGGCAGCTTCCTGAATTCCGATTTTATTTTCTTTGGTAAAAGAATTTGTATCAAAAATTTTATCAAAAAATTGAATGTTGTTTTCGTTGCAAAATAGCTTTATCAATTCATTGTCGCCATTGCTTTCTTCACCTCGCAAACAAAAATTGCAATGAGCAACAGCAATCTGATGCTTGGTTTGCATGAGCATATTAAGTAAAACCATCGAATCAACTCCTCCACTCACAGCAACAATAATTTTCTGACTAGTGTGGATGTTTAGTTCGTTAATTAAAAAGTTTTCGAATCGATTTAAAAAATTCATTGCTTCAAAATTATTTTAAATCTTTAGTTTTGGAATCATTTATTTTAAAATGCTAAAAAGATATTTATTTATTGTGTTCATGTTCTGTCTTACTAATTTGAGTCAGGCTCAAAAGCTAACAAGGGTTGAGATACTTGGTGCGCGTGTTCTCGAATATGATCAACGCGGTAGCGGAAAAGTTAAAAAACTGATAGGAGATGTTAAGTTTAAACAAGGTAATACATTACTGTATTGTGATAGTGCATTCCTATTTGAAGATTCAAACTTTGTGATTGCTTATAATAATGTTCGAATTAATGATAACGATAGTGTGTTCCTTTATGCTGATTATCTTGAGTACAGCGGGGATAAAAAAATTGCCCGACTTGAAAAAAATGTAAGGATGAATGATAATAGCATGAACCTTACGTGCAGCGAGCTGAACTTTGATATGAATAATAATATAGCATTCTATACTGCCGGTGGGAAAATTATCAATAAGGAAAATGTTCTCACCTCTAAAATTGGATATTATTACACGAATTTTAAAGAGTTTTATTACCGAAAAGATGTTGTGCTTGTGAATCCTAATTATACTATGACTTGCGATACTCTGAAGTATAGTACAGCAACACATATTACTGATTTTTTCGGCCCTACAAATATTGTGAGCAAAGGAGATAAGATTTATTGTGAAAATGGATGGTATAGTACTGATAAAGAAATTGCACAGTTTAATAAAAACGCCATTGTCAACAATAAGTCGAGCAAATTAAAAGCTGACAGTATTTATTATGAACGGAAAACTGAATTTGGGAAAGCATTTAGGAATATTGAATTAACAGACACGGTAAATAAAATTATCATCTATGGTGATTACGGTGAACTCATCGGTAAAGAAAAGAGGAGTTTTGTAACGTTAAAAGCAATGGCTAAAAAGATAATGGTAAATGATTCGATGTATCTCTTTGCCGACACAATATTTTCTTATCAAAAATTTAAAACCCAAAAGCAAATTGTAAAGGCATATTTTAATGCAAAGATTTTCAAGAACGATATACAAGCAGTATGCGATTCGTTGGTTTATAATTATGATGATTCAACGATTAACCTTTATCATAATCCTATCTTATGGTCAGGGCAAAATCAAATAACCTCCGACACAATAATCATGTTCATTAATAACAGCAAAATCGATTCTTTTTATCTTAAGAATAATGCTTTTATAGCTTCTCGTGAGGCAATGAAAGAATTTAATCAAGTGAAAGGGAAAAACATGAAAGGCTTTTTCGAAAACAATAAAATTAAATTCATGCAGGTTTTTGGTAACGGTCAAAGTATCTATTTTGCCAAAGAAGAAGACACAACTTATATTGGCGTAAACGTTGTTGATTGCAGTGAAATGGAGTTTTATTTTAAAGATAATAAAATTGATAAGGGTAAATTTATCACACAACCAGATGCTGTTTTTTATACCCTTGACGAAATAAAACCTGATGAATTACGACTAAAAGGTTTTAAGTGGCAAATTAATAGAAGACCCAATATCAGGACTGTAAAACAACGGGTTAAAAGCAAAAAATAGAATTAAGAAAATAATAAGTTTTAAAAAGTTTGTTTTTTCCTTTTTTTCTTTAGATTTGAGATTCATTTATTCGAAATTACATAAACTATAAATTTTATATGAAAGCAAACTTTACATCCAAACTAAATGCAATTGCAAAAGCTTTTGTGTTTACTGCAGCGTTAATGTTTATTGGCGAAAACAGCCAAGCCCAAGCTCCATTAAAAGGTGGTTCAACCTACTATGTGAATGGTGTTGGGGCTGACTTAGTAGCACCTAAAGATACTTTTAAGGATCTTTCAGGCAGTTATTCAGGGACGCGGTACGTTACAGCATACACTAGCACAACTGGTATTATGAATGCTCTTACCCTTAACGGTACAGATTCAACAACTACAGGAACTGTAAATATTGTTCTTGCTCCTGGTTATGTTGGATATGTGGAGCCCAACTTGATTGCTTTAGGTGATGTAACTAATGGAGGTTATCCTTATCAAGGATCAAACAGGCCAATAGTTTTAAGACCTGCTCCGGGTTATTACGATACGATCACTTCAGCAACTTCAATTGCCAACAGTATTGCTATGTGGGAGTTTTACGGAATTCAATTTTTTACTATTGATGGACAAGGAACAGTTGGACAAAGAAATCTAACTTTTAAAATGTCTAATGCTTCAACTTCTACTGGAGCTCAAATAATCAATATTGTTTCTCCAAATGCAAATGGTTCGGGTACACAATTTATTACCATTAAGAATTGTAATTTTATAGGAAATAGTACAACAACTTCTGTAAATACTTATGCAGCTATTTTCTTAGGAAGCAACCTAGGAGGTATTTATGCTCCTTTTCCAAATTTAAAAACTAGCCAGTATATTACTATTCAGAACAACTTAATCACAGCTGTTCAAAATGGAATAAGCATTATTGGCAAGGGGAATGTTGTAGGGTCACAAGATAGATATTTAAATATTTCAGGAAATATTATTGGAGGTACAATTGCACCAGGTGGAACTGCTAAAACAGACTATATCGGATCAGGAAGTTCAAATAGTGGAATTTATATTAACGCGCAAGCAAATGTTTCTATTCAAAACAATACAATTAGAAATAGTGTAAACACCGTTGGTGGATTTAGCGGTATTTTACTTGATAATGCTGGTCAGAGTCCAGCCTTGGCAAATGATAGCAATGTTTATATTAACAGTAATATTATTTACAATATCACTACTTCATCTGTTGGATCTGGTTCTTATGGAATAAGAGTTAATCATGGAACGCACACTCAACCATTAGCAATTGTAATTACCAATAACGCTATAGCAAACATTAGCGGACCTGGTTACTTAGCTTTAAATACTTCAAATATTACAGCAGCAATTATGGTTCAGGATAACTCAGCAAATGCTGGTGTTACTATTTCTCATAATTCGATGAATATGTACGGAAGTGTTTTGTCTGGTGCTTATGGAACTTCAATGTATTCAACTTGTTTATGGTTAGCATCAACAGTAACAGGAGGTATATCTTTACAAAATAATATTTTAGCAAACAGACAAGGAAGAATGTCAACAAATGCTGCGGGAGCAACTTCTTATGGTGTAGTTGTAAATTCAACAAACAATCCTTTTACTGCTTGTGATGGAAATAATTATTATATAAATACTACTGATGGAGGAAACGCTTTTGTTGGTTATTCAGGAGCAAATGGTGGAACTCAATTAGTCTCTATCAATCATTGGAGAGGATTTACAGGGTTAGATGCTAACAGTTTAACTGCCATTCCTCCATTTATATCAGATACATTTTTACAATTAACTTCTTCTACTCCTTCATTGGTTTCAAACACAGGGGTTTCAGGAACTGGAGTTGGTGTTGACATTAACGGTGTTACTCGCCCTTATGCTGGTCCATCATGTGGAGCATATCAATTTACTTCTAGTGGTGGTGGTGTAAACATTGCTTTGGTAGGAGGAAATATTTATCAAGTTAGCGGTGCTAAATCATGGCCAACGGCTGCTTCACCAAATTCAGGAACATTTACTAATTTAACTGAAGCAATCTCTTATGTTAACGCATATGGTGTTTCAGGAAATGGAAATATTGTACTTGAATTACAAAGTACTTATCCTGGTGAAGGAACAAATTATATCCCTGCAATCATTGATTTTCCTAATCAAAGTGCAACTCGCCCATTATTAATTACACCTCATACAGGAGTTTCTGATACTATCACAATTCCAAACCAAGCAAACTTTAACTATTGTGGAGTTTTACGTTTTATTGGAGCAAGATATGTTACAGTTGACGGTGTAAATAAGAATTTAACAATATTAATGCCTTCAAATGCAACTAATATTAATTCACGTATTGTTGCAATTACACCAGCTTCTTTAAGTGCTACCACAAATATTTCAATCAATAATTGTATTATTACCGGTAACTCAACAAATTCGAGTACTGGTGTAGTGAATACATTTGCTGGAATCTTTGCAGGTGGATTGTTTGATAACAATAGTGAATTATGTGGATTAAACAATAATCATACATTCTCAAACAACCTTATACAAGCAGTACAAACAGGTATATACTTACGAGGTAAGGCTGTAAGAGGTTTACAAGATCAAAATGTTGCGATTACTTATAATACAATTGGAGGTACAACTCCGGCAGGTGCTAGTAATCCAACAACATACATCGGTGGAGCTGGAAGTAAATCAGGTATTCACCTTAAAGGTATTTTAGGTTCTACTGTTGATGGAAACATTATTAGAAATTCTTTACCTGCATATAATGATTTTAGAGGAATTGATTTGAGCAATGATGGAGAAGCTGGTACAGATTCTTTGATTTTTATTCAAAATAATAAAATTTATAATCTACAAACTACCAGTAATGGAAATTATGGTATCAAAATTAATTTAGGTGCTGATTCATTAAGACAAATATTAATTACAAATAACTTTATTGGAAAAGTTAATGGAACAGGATTTTTCGGAGTTGGATTAAATTCTTCGAATCCAAGTGGAATTTCAATTTCTACAACTAATACTTCAACTCTAGTTGGTCACTTAGGAATATCAATGTATTACAATACTATTCAAATGAGTGGAAGTGTAATTACTTGGTCGAACAACGGATCGAATTGTTTATGGTTTGGTACAGGTGTTACCGGTGGTATTATTGCACAAAACAATATACTTGCAAATAGCTTAAGTGGAACAACAGGTACTCCAGTAAATGTTTATGCAATACAATGTGAAGGTATTAATAATCCTTTCAATGCTGCAGGTGGTGGAAAAATTGACAACAATGTTTATTCACTTGGCGGAGTAAATGGAGTAACAAAATATATCGGAGGAAACGCAGCAGGTAATTACCCATCTTTGGGTTCTTATACTACTGCCGGTACATGGAGAAACGTTACTAAACAAGATACTTTCTCATTTATGTTTGCTACCAGTTTTGTGAGCGACACAATGCCAGATGTGTTAACTTCTGCAGCTGGTCCAATTGTAAATGGCGCAAAAGCAATTTCATTTATTAATAGAGATATTTATTCAACAGCAAGAGCAGGTGCTCCGGGATATAGTTTATCTCCTGCAGGAACAGCTCCTTGTATCGGTGCAGTAGAATTTCCTCAACCATATGCAAGTCTTGTTGGTGGTGCTACTTATTATATTAATGGTATACAAAATCCACCGGTTTATACAGCACCGGGTAACGGATCTTTTGCAACAGTTAACAGAGCATTCCAGTATATTAACGGATATGGAGTAAACAATGCAACTGCTCCAGCAAATCCTATTACCTTATTAATTACTTCAGGTTATATCGGTGAAGGTGATACATTAATCACTACACTTACTGATTACCCTAATATGAATCCTAACAGATATATTATTTTAAAATCAGATTCAGTTAGAACAATCACAACAGCAGGTGGAGCTAATGGATTATATACTGCAAACAGTAGTTTGATTAGATTTAGCGGTGCTTCGTATTTTATTATTGATGGTTCTATAAATGGAACAAATTCAAGAGATCTTACTTTTGCATTACCTGCTACTTCAAGTTCAGTAACAACCGCTAAAGTAATTGACTTTATCCCAGGAAGTGTTGCTTCTTCAAATGTTAAAATCAAGAATTGTAATATTTTAGGAAGTTCAACTACATCTGGTAATAATACTTTTGCAGGAATTTATTCTGGAGGTATTACTACTCCTTCAAATGCTAGTTTGTCGGGTACAAATAATAATCGCTTCTCAAATAACTTTATCGGTGGTGTTAATTATGGTATTTATTTACAAGGTGCTCCGGTAAAAGATGTTTATGATACAATCAGTAACAATTTTATTGGAGGTAATATAGCACCGGGTGGAAGTATTCCTACTAACTATTTTGGTGGAGTTACTTCAGCTGCTGGAATATTTATCAGTTCTCAGGCTAATACTTTTATTGACAGTAACGTTATTAAAAATAATATCAGAACATATAGCTTAAACAGCGGTATCAGATTATCAAATGTAACTTCAACATTTAACTCTGATTCAAATATTTCTATAACCAGAAATATTATTTATAATTTGATTTCTACAACCGGTGCAGCTGCATATGGTATTTATATGAACTTGGGAAGTGATACATTGAGAAGAATAACAATTGCTCAAAACTGGATAGCAGGTATTTCTGCTTACGGTTCAATTGGTACTCCTTCTGTTTCGCAAACAAATCCAGTTGGAATTCTAATTGACGGATCAGGAACAATAAGAAACCTTGGTTTAACAATTGCTTTCAACTCAATAAATTTCGGACAATCATCAATTGGAACTTCTCAGATTTTTGCAGGTTCAGCTTGTGTTCAGTTTTCTCCTTCAATTAATAGTGGTGTTACTTTAATAAATAATATTTTCCAAAACCGTTTAAATAATTTACAAAGTAATTCTGGAAATTATTCAGTTCTGGTAGGTGCTAATACAAATATCTTCACTATAATTAACACAAATAATTATTATAGCTTAAACCTTAATGGTACAAGTGGATTGATGGCTTATAATTCAAATGCTACACCAGTTGTGTTAAACACAATTGCTGCAATTCAGAATTATACCAGAATGGATACTACTTCTATTAATTTCCCTATAAATAATTTTATCAGTGATACAGTTTTAGATCTGCCAACAGCAACAGCATCAGTATTGGCTCAAAGAGTAAGATACAATAATGCTTATCCTTTGGATATCATGAAGCGTTTCCGTGGAAATCCATCAACAATAGGAGCAAGCGAATGGTTATCAGGTACACCACAAGATAGCGTTTCGCCTAGAGTATACAGTTATTCTAACTTCGCTGCTTGTAATAGTGGTTCATTATCAGTTGATATTAGAGTTTACTCTGCACAATCGGTAACTTCAGATACTTTATACTACATTGTAAATGGTGGATCAGTTCAAACTGTAACAGCAGGATCTTGGTCTGGAAGTATGTTAACAACTGGTTTCTTCAGAAAAGTATACACTATTCCTACTCAACCTTCAAACAGTGTTATTTTATATAGAGTTTCTGTAAATGATAATAACGGTTTAAAAGGTATTAATGGTAGTTATCCAAATGCACAAGGATCTTGGGATACTATTGCAACAAACATTTCAACTTTCCCTTATGGATATGGATTTGATGGTCCAAATGTAAACAAATGGGCTTCACAACAAATGTCTGGAACTGGTGGTTGGATATTAGGAACATACGGTTCAACTTCAAATCCTAGTTTCTCAACTGCTTATTCAGGTGTTAAAATGGCAATGTTCCCAGCAAGTATATTACCTAACGGAACTTCTGCTCGCTTAGTTTCACCTTGTTTTGATCTTACAGGAACTTCATTACCTACATTGCGTCTTTGGGTTTCTCAAAATGCTGATGTTGCAGGTTCAAGAGATTCGCTTACTTTCTCAGTTAGTGTTGGAGGTTCGCCTTTCATCTCAGTTGCTGGAATTTCACGTGTAGATCCTAATTATATTTTCCCGGGTTGGAAACAAATTGATGTTTGTTTGGCTGATAACGTTTGGAGCAACCAAGTTAGAGTTGCAATCGAAGGATATTCTAAAGCAGGTAACAACATTATGATCGACAGTGTAATGATTGTAGATAATAAAATTAGCACACCGGTTACTCCTAAAGTAAGTACTATTTGCCATTATGATTCAATTTCATTAACTGTTGCAAACTCTGCTCCTGGTGTATCTTACCAAATGTGGGATATTTTCAATTACCAGTATATAGGAAATGTTTATACAGGTAATGGTGGTAATTTAGTAATGAAAGCTGCCAACCCACTTCGTGATTCAGCTTGGATCGTGATTTATGCGCAAAATACTTTATCTCCTAATCCATCTAGTTGTTATAACTTTATGGATGATACGATTAAAGTATATACCAAATTGTTTAAGAATGGACCTTTCGCAATAAAAGGTTCTCCTTACTCTGGTTCTTTCTATGCTGGAACTCCATTAAACCCGGATGCTGCAAAAGTTGGTGATACATTGACTTATACAATTCTTCCTCCTTCAGGATTTACGAATGCTGATTATGGAACAAAATGGACTATATCGGCAAATTCAGTAAAAACTATTATAGGTGTAACTGCTTCAAATGCAGTGATTACTTATCCAACTTCTACAACAAACGGTAAATATGTGATGACCGTTGGAACACCTGATGCTGATAGTATTTTCTATATGAGTCTTAATTTCAAATTGCTTCCTTCAAACTGTGATTCGAATTTGGTAAGAAAAATTAAAATTACTTCAGTTCCACTTACCGCATTTTCAAATGGTGGAAGAGACACAGCTTGTAGACATGCAGTTGTTAATTTTATAAGTACTAATATACCAAACTCACTTACTTCTCCATATACTTATCTATGGGATTTTGGTGATAGCACTTATTCAACTAACTCATCTTTCAATAAAGTATACAATACTCCAGGAACATATACTGTTAAACTTACAGAATTTAATAATGCAGGTTTACCGGGAACAGTTACTAAAAGATTTGTAGTACTTCCTTCTCCTGCTTCAGGTTTCGTTAACAGCAAACCTTGTAGTGGAGATACAGTTGTATTCACAAATTCAACAACAGGTGGAACTACTAATATTTGGAATTATTCTTCAATATTCACTCCTGTGTCAAGTGGTTCATCAACTGCTACTAATCCACATTTTTACTTACAAGCACCAGGTGGAGATACAGGAACATTTGTTGTAACTCTATATGCTGCAAATTCATTTGGTTGCCAAGACACCACAGTTCATACTGTTCAGTTGTTCGCTAAACCTCATGCATCTTTCTCAATTACCAATCACTGTATGGGTGCTGTAGCAACTATTACCAATAACTCTTATATTACAGGTGCTACTAACTCATTTGGAAGTACTTGGAATCCAGGAACAGGTGATTCAAGTTTCTTATCAAATAACCCAATCTACCGTTATACTAAAAACGGTACTTGGACAACTAAACTTACAGTAACTTCAAATTATGGTTGTATTGATTCAACAAGTCATATCGTAACTATTTATGATAAGCCTCGTACTTCATTTACTTACGATACTTCAACAACTTGTGTTGGTACTAACGTAGTGTTTACAAATGGAACTACTTATTCAGGTGGAAATGACAAGATTCTTTATTCATGGAATTTTGGAGATCAGTCAATAAATTCAACTGCATTTGTTCCTACTCATCCTTATGGTTCATTAGGAAGCGCAACTATTATTTTATTGGCAACTGACACTATACATTTCTGTCAAGATTCAACAGTGAAAACTGTTCAGATCAATGAAACTCCAATAGCACAGTTCCAAGCAACTACTAAAGGATGTAAAAACACTCCTATTCTATTCTCAAATAAATCATCATTTAGCAATGGATTAGTTGTTAAATATTTATGGAGTTTTGGAGATGGAGCAACTGATACTACTTCAAATACTTCTCACACTTATACAAATCCTGGAAATGATACAGTAACTCTTAAGGCTACTGCAAATAGTGGTTGTACAAGTACAAATAGAAGTTACTTGTCAATTTCTCCTGCACCAACTTCAGGATTTAGCTTTACTGAATTGGATAATTTCTCGGTTCGTATGGTTGTAACTCCAGGTACATTTGCAAGTTATAAATACATCCTTGATGATGGAACAGGACCTTACACTGCATACAGAGATACACTTATACATATCTATAACAACAAAGGATGGCATAAAGTAACAACAGTTGTTACAGACAATAATGGTTGTACAGGTACAAGAACAGATTCAGTTCATACTTTCAGTGGAATTGGTATTGCTTCTGCAACTGCTACTCAATTTGGAATAAACATTTATCCAAATCCATTTACTGATGCTACAAATGTTTCTTATGATCTAGTGAACTCAGCAAACGTTCACATTAAAGTGTATGATATGTTAGGTCGTTTGGTTTCAGATATTGATAATGGAATTCAAACTGCAGGTCAACATTCAGCAATTATTAATGCTGAGAAGTTCTCTGCAAGCACAGCAGCTTACATGGTTAGAATTCAAATTGGTGATGTTGTAATTACTAAACAAATCATCAGAGAGAAATAAAATTTATTTTTCATCAAATAAAAAAGGCTTCCACATGGAAGCCTTTTTTATTTATTCATGTATCGGATTAACTTCGTTGCTTTAAATATTAAAATGGAAACTACAAACAGAGCATCGGTATCACATACCATCATGAATGAAATTGTATTGCCCAATGATACAAATACACTCAATAATTTAATGGGAGGGAAGCTTCTTCATTGGATGGATATTTGTGCAGCAATTTCGGCACAAAAGTATTCGGGAAAAACAGTGGTTACTGTTTCTGTTGATAGTGTTAGTTTTAAAAAAGCAATCAGACTTGGAGATGTAGTTACCCTGGAAGCAAAGGTCACAAGATCTTTTAATTCCTCAATGGAAGTGCATATTATCGTTCATGCTGCCGATATTCCCAGTGGTGAAGTTTATAAAAGCAATGAAGCTTATTATACTTTTGTTGCCATCGACAGAGGTGGTTCTCCATTAAAAGTGCCTCAGTTGAAACCTGAAACGGAAGAGGAGCAAAAGAAATTTGATGGTGCTTTGAGAAGAAGACAATTGAGATTAATTCTTGCAGGTAAAATGAAACCCGATGAAGCAACAGAATTGAAAGCTCTTTTCTTTCCTGAGGATTAATTTTTCTTTTATCGGGGATTTTAAAAAAGTCAATCAAAGGGGTAAATCTAAATAATGATTATTTTAACTTCGGTAATATACTCGAAGCAATAATCTGAGATATTTGAATGCTTAGTTCTTTACTCAATTCTTCTTTAGTTAGTAGCTTCCTTTTGATCATTGTAAACTGCTCACGCCAGGCATCATTTGGTGGAGGTAAAAAACTTCCTTCAGGTAATTCCTGATATAAATTGTTGATGTTTCCATTAAAGCTTAACAAATGTTGTTCATCAATTTTCTCACGATCAATCTCATCACTAAATAACACTTTACCATCCGATGTTGAAACCAATTGATAAGCTACTTTATATCTAAGCTTTCTGGCTTCATATGAATCGTCATATGTTGTTTTTTTAAACTTGCTGATATAATTATAGGTATTCGTTATTGGGTTCAGGATACTCTCGGTAAATGCTTCAAATGCGTTTTTTACTGTTTTACTATACGGTGTAATTTTTTCTTCATCAATAATCAGTTGAGTTATTAAAACATATCTGTAACCAAAATTTCTTCCGGCTTCGGCAGCTTTCAGTGGATTGTTAATGTCGAGCCAACCACGTGCTTCAAGGTTTTTTGTAAATTCTTCAGGAACTGAAATTCGGATATAAGGATTATTGTTTTTCTTTAGTTTTTGAGAAATCAGCTCATTCATTAAACTTTCATCACCCAAATTTCCGATTTTATTTACCACAGGAAAAACCGCTAATGAAATGGTGGCACTTTCTTTAGCAATGTTTCGTTGTTTTTCGGAATCTTTATAGTGATCATCTATTTCTAAAATGCGATCAAAACTATTATTGGCATCTTTAAATTGTGTTTTTGCGATTTGCCTTAATCCTCTTTGGTAAAGAGGTTCGAGCACAGTGTTAAGTCGTAGTATCGTTGCTTCTTTATACGTTGAATCATATACAGCTATTTGTCCAAATTGATGTTCGGCAGCATCAAATTTTTTATCTTTAAATAACCTCAAAGCGTTATCATATAAACCTAATACATATTCATCTCTTACATCCGAATAAACTTCATTATACTCTGATGGCCATTCAAGTTTTACTCCAACATTTTCAGCAGCTTTGAAATGTTTCTCCGCATTTTTGTATTGCTTAACGGCTTCCTCAATTTTATTTTCAAGAACATATTTGCTGAATAAAGTAAACTTATCATTTAAAACAGGTTGTGCTGATTTTTTCAAAGCTTCAAGCGCCTCTTTATTTCCGGGTTTTTTAAGTAATGCGTTAAAATAATAATCTGTGGCATCTTCATGATTTCCCTGTGCTTCCAGGGCATCACCTGTTTTTATTAATTGTTTTGCAGGATTGCATCCAATAATAAAATAACCCAAAAGTAAAAAATAGAAATATGTCTTCATTACATTCTTTCAGGAACTCTGATACCTAATAACCCAAAAGCTGATTTAATATTGTTGGCGGTAAACATACACAACATCACTCGAAGATTACGTTGGTCAATATTCTCTTCTTTTAGAATAGACAGTTCGTGATAAAAGTGATTAAATGATTTTGCAAGATCAAACACATAATTCGCAATCACACCAGGACTCATCTCTTTGCCAGCATTTGCTATAACTGCAGGATAAGCATGCAAGATTTCAATAACCTCTTTTTCAAGTAAATGCAATTCGATGTTTTTCATGTCGATCGACAATGTTTCTTCATCAACATTTCTTAAAATAGATTTGATACGTGCATGTGTATATTGAATAAATGGTCCGGTGTTTCCCTGAAAATCTATTGACTCTTCGGGATTGAACATCATTTTTCTTTTTGGTTCAACTTTCAATAAAAAATATTTCAACGCTCCAAGCCCGATGGTTTCATACAAATTTTGTAATTCATTTTCATCAAGTCCTTCGGTTTTGCCAAGAGCAATTGTAGTTTCTTTAGCTGTGTTGATCATTTCATCCATGAGGTCGTCAGCGTCAACAACAGTTCCTTCGCGGCTTTTCATCTTACCTTGTGGTAATTCAACCATACCATAACTCAAATGGTAAATTCCTTCAGCATAACTTTTACCCAACTTTTTACAGATGAGTTGCAAAACTTTAAAGTGATAATCCTGTTCGTTTCCAACAACATAAATAGAACGCTCGCAACCAAAATCTTTATATTTTAATTCGGCTGTTCCAATATCCTGTGTGATATAAACTGAAGTACCATCGCCACGCAATAATAATTTTTGATCAAGCCCATCATCAGTTAAATCAATCCAAACCGAACCATCATCTTTTTTGAAAAACACATTCTTACTTAAGCCTTCCTGTACAATTTCTTTTCCTAAAATATACGTATTGCTTTCGTAATAAAATTTATCAAACACAACTCCGAGTTTTTTATAAGTTACATCAAAACCTGCATACACCCAGTCGTTCATCATCTTCCAGATGTTCACCGTTTCTGCATCTCCGGCTTCCCATTTTTGTAAAAGTATTTGTGCCTCAATAATTGATGGAGCTTTTTTCTCGGCATCTTCTTTTGATAAACCTTGAGATTCTAATTCCGAAATTTCTTTTTTATATAACTTATCAAACTCTACATAATATTTTCCAACAAGATGATCGCCTTTTAAACCGGATGATTGAGGTGTTTCACCATTTCCCAATTTTATCCATGCCAACATACTTTTGCAAATATGAATTCCGCGGTCGTTCACCAAATTACACATGGTAACCTGATGTCCGTTGGCTTTTAAAATATTTGAGACAGCAAAGCCTAATAAATTATTTCGGATATGACCAAGGTGTAAAGGTTTATTGGTATTTGGTGAAGAATATTCCACCATTATTTTTTGATTGGTTTGATTTTTTACAAACCCGAATTTTTGATCTGAATAATTTTGTTGAAGAAATTCAAACCAGAAATTATTATTCAAACTAAAATTTAAAAATCCCTTGATCACATTAAATGACGCCACTTCCGAGACATGTTGTTTTACAAAGTTTCCTATTTCGTTGGCGGTTTGCTCAGGATTTTTTTTGCTTTGTTTGAGGTAAGAGAACACCACGAAAGTAAAATCACCTTCATAATCGTTGCTGGTTTTTTCAAGCGCAATCTTTTCAATATCAACTTCAGCGTTGAAACAATTTTGAAATGCTAACGATATACTTTGTTTTAATTTTTGTTCGATCATGTTATTTTCCTCAGATGGGCTAAGGTGCAAAGAAAAGCTTTTCTATTTAAACGGAGAATCTTTCTCTTTGCTTACAACATTGTAAACCATTTTATCCAACAATCGCGGAAAAAACTTATTAAGCAACTTAGTAAGTTTTCCTTGCGAAGTAAGCACCACTTCTGCTTTTCTATATTCAATCATTTTGAGAATTTCTTCTGCAACTTTTTCTGCCGGCATCAATTTCGATTCATCCAAAGGAGTTTCAGTTTGCGCTTTTCCATCTTTATTTAAAGCTGTATTGCGAATATTTGAAGCAGTATATCCCGGACAAATCACACCAACATGCAAACCTGTTTTGATATTTTCAATTCGCAATGAATCCATGAAACCATTCATTGCAAACTTAGATGCCGAATAACCTGTACGTCCTGGTAAACCTTTTATTCCTGCAACCGAACTCACCCCAATCACACTTCCTTTTTCTTTCAATAAATAAGGCATAGCATATTTTGTGCAATACACCGTTCCCCAAAAATTAATATCCATTACTTGCTTTAAAACTGAAAGATCTAAATCAGCAAAAAGTGCACGCATACTAATTCCAGCGTTATTGATAAGAATGTTAATGGTGTTGAATTGTTGAATGGTTTGTTCGATCAGATTTTTGCAATCTTCTTCTTTGCTCATGTCACACTTTACAACTAAGCACTCTGCACCAAAAGCCAAGCACTTAATTTTAACAGCTTCTAGTTTTTCAATATTTCGTGCTGCTAAAACAATTTTGCATTGAAGTTTAGCAAAAGCATAAGCGGTAGCCTCACCAATTCCTGATGAAGCACCGGTGATGATGACTACACGATTGTTTAGGTTTGATTGTTTGATTGTTTGGTTGTTTAACTAGTTCTTCTTCCAAATAATTGGAGTTCCAACAGGAGTTTCTTCAGGGAAATCAACTTCAACACCATCAAGTGCACTTTCGATGGCATCTTCCAAATATACATTTGAAACCATTGCTTCGTTTTCCCAACAATCATCAATCGCTCCTTTATAAACTAATTCACGTTTTGAATTGAAAAGAAAAACTTCGGGATTAACTGTAGCTCCAAAAAGTTTTGCAACCGATTGGTCCTCATCTTTCAAATACATAAAATGAAGCTTTTCTAACTTAAAATGATAAGCTGCAAGTTTCATCATAGCCATCGAATCTTCCGGTGATTGAGAATCGTCATTTGAATTAATTCCAATGATTCCAAAGTTATCATCTTCATATCTTTCAAAAAGCTTTACAAGTCTTTCGCTGTATGCTTTTGATTGAATAGAACTATTACAAGTAAAAATTACAGCAATAGCATATTTCTCTGCATATTCATAGTTTGAATGTTTCTGGTCGTCAAAACCAATTAAATTAAATTCAGGTAATTTGTCCCCTATTTGCATATCATTATCAATTAATTTTCTGTTATTGAAGTGCGCAAAATAAACGTTTTATTTGCGTAATTAAAACCTGAAATAACTCAAGTTTTAAGTAGTCATCAATTATAAAATGAAGATAGTAGAGGTAAGCAATCGTGCACGTGCAAGTAAGTTTATTAAAGTGCATCATATCATTTATAAAGATGATAAAAGATGGGTTTGTCCACTCGATAATGATATTAAGGACGTTTTTGACAAAGAAGAAAATTTATTTTTTAAAGATGGTGATGCAAAACGTTGGCTACTATATGACGACAATAAAAAGCTGATAGGAAGGGTTGCTGCATTTTATAACAGGAAATATTTTCTTCATACCGGAAAAAAAATCGGAGGTATGGGCTTTTTTGAATGCATTAACGATCAGCAAGCAGCTAATTTATTATTTGATACTTGTAAAAAATGGTTGTTAAAAAACGATGTGGAAGGAATGGATGGTCCGATAAATTTTGGCGAGAAAGACAAATTTTGGGGATTAATGGTAAGCGGTTTTACCAATCCATCGTATCAGGAAAATTATAATTTCCCGTATTATAAAGACTTGTTTGAGAATTATGGTTTTGTGAAAACTGTTGAGCAGTCAACCTCAGAAATAACTTTAGAAACTTTTAATCGGGAACGTTTTAACCGAATTGCACAACGTGTTCTCAATAATCCAATTTACAAATTTGAACACTACAGAGAAAAAGATATTGAAAAATTTGCCGGTGACTTTTTAGCAATATACAATCAAGCTTGGTCGCACCGAACAGATTTTACTCCTATGACAATTGAACGTGTGCATTTGGTTTTAAAATCTTTGAAGCCCATTTTGGTGGAGGATTTTATTTGGTTTGCCTATGCCAATGATGAGCCTGCCGGTTTTTATATCAATGTGATTGATGTGAACCAAATATTTAAACACTTGAGAGGGAAAATGGATTTGTTTGCCAAACTAAAATTCTTGTGGTATAAAAAATTTGGTCGGATAGATAGAGCTAGGGGAATTGTTTTTGGTGTTATTCCAAAATATCAAAACCTTGGTTTAGAAACCGGAATGATCATGAAGTTTTATGATTCGATGATGAGGTATCCAAACTTGCGCTCATCAGAACTTGCCTGGATTGGCGATTTTAATCCTAAAATGCATTCCTTGTTTGATGCATTGGGAGCTAAAACTACAAAGGTTCATTTTACCTACCAAAAAGTTTTTTAGTGTTTGATTATCTTGCTTGAAATTTATTATCGTGTGAAAAAAATAATTACTCTTATTCTGATTTTTGTTTCAATAAATTCATACTCACAAACTATTCCGAATGGGTCCTTTGAAAATACGGATTCTTTGGGCAAACTTACTAATTGGAAAATTAAAAGTGGCGATATCAAAAGGGTAAATTCAACTATTTTTTTTGGAATTCCTTTTACTGCAAATGATCAGTTTTTTTATTTGTCAGTTCAAAACGATTCACTCTCAACTCCTGTTAAAATTGGGCAGATCAGCAATTCGTTTTCATTAAACAGTGCTCCTCCAACATTAGTGTTTTCTTCGTTTTATGCCCCAACATATTCTTATCAGAAATTTGGTGTTGACGTGCTTTTTACAAAATGGAGAAACAATATGCGTGATACAATATTATTTATCACTAACTCAATTTCCCCTTCACTCGATTCAACAAATATGCTTTTAGTAAAATGGAAAGAAAATAGAATTGATTTGAGAGCAGGTTATCGCGATACCGTTATCCCTGATTCAGCATCTATCATTATTCAAAGTGATGTTGTTGCTACATTTTCAAATACTACACTTTTATTGTTAGATAATTTTCAATTTAGTAATTGGAAAGTTAGTATTAACCAATTAAGAAATCAACAGGAGTTTACTGTTTTTCCAAATCCGGCAAACGAATCAATAAATATTAAATTTGACCTCAATGAGGGTGATGTATACAATATAAAAATTTATGATATTTCAGGGCGTATGGTAAAAGAAGTGAGAAACATGAGTTTTACTAATAATCAAAATGAATATCAAATGAGCACAGTTGATATCCCTTCAGGGTTATATTTTATTGAGCTTGAAGGTAATCAGTTTTTAATGCATAAGAAATTCATGATCTCACATTAATAAAAAATTATCTCACAAAGGTCACAAAGGAATTCACAAAATACTCAAAGAGAATTGCTATGGTAATAGAAAATGAAATTTCATATAAAATAATTGGTGCCGCCATAAACTTGCATAAAAAAGTTGGTGCTTGTCTGCTTGAATCTGCATATGAATCTGCTCTAGCTTATGATTTAAAAGAAATTGGTTTGGATGTTAAAACCCAAGTGCCATTGCCATTTGTTTATAAAGAAATAAAGCTTGAAGTTGGCTATAGAATTGATTTACTTATTGAGAATAAAGTAATAGTTGAATTAAAATCTATCGAACAGCTAGCTCCAGTTCATCATGCACAAACACTCACATATTTAAAACTCTCAGGATTAAAATTAGCTCTATTAATTAATTTCAATTGTGTAATATTGAAGCAAAATATTCACCGTTATATTAATTAAACTTTGTGCGCTTTGTGAATGAATTTTGAGCACTTTGTGTGAACTAAAAATGATATAAATATTCAATGGATAAACGTAAATTATTATCAGATCTAAGAGATCAATCGAAATTAGGCGGAGGAGTTGACAGAATAGAATCTCAACATAAAAAAGGAAAACTTACTGCTCGAGAGCGAATACATTTTTTATTAGATGAAGGAAGTTTTGAAGAGATAGGAGCATTTGTAATGCACCGCTCTAAAGACTTCGACATGGAAAACCAAAAATTTTTGGGCGATGGTGTAGTTACTGGATACGGAACAATAAGCGGAAGATTAGTTTATGTTTTCTCTCAAGACTTTACAGTTTTCGGAGGATCACTTTCTGAAACATATGCTGAAAAGATTTGCAAAGTGATGGATCTTGCCATGAAAAATGGAGCTCCATTGATAGGGCTAAATGACTCTGGTGGTGCTCGTATACAAGAAGGAGTAGTTTCGCTTGGAGGTTATGCAGATATTTTTTATCGCAACACTTTGGCAAGCGGTGTGATTCCGCAAATTTCTGCAATACTTGGTCCTTGTGCAGGTGGCGCAGTTTATAGTCCTGCAATCACAGATTTTATTATGATGGTGGAGAATACTTCATACATGTTTGTAACCGGACCCAATGTTGTTAAAACAGTTACTCACGAAGAAGTAACAAGTGAAGAACTTGGAGGAGCATCGGTGCATTCAACCAAAAGTGGTGTTGCACATTTTACAGCTGCAAATGAGATTGAATGTATCAATCAATTAAAAAAATTGTTTAGTTATATTC
>Ga0194037_1000354_pt1 | contig 36125 bp, 32 predicted proteins | sample JunL306m_MetaG_FD_148653 | JGI IMG/M metagenome (GOLD analysis project Ga0194037, IMG submission 148653) | Anoxic zone freshwater microbial communities from boreal shield lake in IISD Experimental Lakes Area, Ontario, Canada - Jun2016-L304-6m | ecosystem: Environmental > Aquatic > Freshwater >... | reverse complement strand
AGATGCGATTACCCAAATGAGGCCTTATACCCGCAAGTTGCAAGACATGCTAAGCAATATTATTGGCAGTTTGGATGGAGACATGAACTTGGCTTTGGCTGAAACTAGACCCGTGAACAATGTGTTGTTGATTGTGATTACTTCTGATAGAGGTTTATGTGGTGGCTACAATGCCAATTTGGTAAAATTAGCAAAGATCACTATCGCTGAAAAATACGCCAATAAGAACATCACCATCTGGAATATTGGAAAAAAAGGATTTGAAAGTTTATCTAAATCTGGCTACAAAACCAATGCCGATTACAAAGACATTTTCTTGAACTTGAAATTTGAAAATGTACAAATTGCTGCGAAAGCGGCGATGAATGCCTTTGCCAATAAAGAGTTTGATGCAATAGAAGTCATTTACAGCGAATTTAAAAATGCAGCCACCCAATTGCCAACAGCAGAACCTTTTTTACCTATTCCAAAAATTGCAAAAAAAGCCAATCAGAAAAAAACTGATTTCATTTTTGAACCGCATAAAGAAGTATTAGTGGCTGAATTGATGCCAAAAATATTAAACACGCAATTATTCAAAGCCGTGCTAGACGCCAATGCCAGCGAACATGGTGCTAGAATGACTGCCATGGATAAAGCAAGCGAGAACGCCAACGAATTATTAAAATCATTGAAATTATCTTACAACCGTGCACGTCAAGCGGCTATTACCACAGAACTTACCGAGATTGTGAGTGGTGCTGCAGCATTAAACGGTTAAGCCCAATACCCTTATGGAAATCAGTCAAATTATTCCGCATATTGAAGCCCTCATCTTTGCCAGTGAAAAAGCATTGAATGCCAACGATATCACTGAATTAATCAACAACGCTTTTGGATTTTTAGAAGAGCGCATTAGCTTGGATCAAGTGGAAAGTGCATTGAATGGCATTCAAGAAAAATACAGTACAGAATTTTACCCTTTTGAATTAAAACAAAGTGGCGGTGGCTGGCAGTTTTTAACCAAGCCCGATTTTCATAAAACAATTGCTCAATTAAATGGAGATAAATTTTTAAAGCGTTTGTCCAATGCGGCTTTAGAATCTTTAGCCATCATTGCTTACAAACAGCCCATTACCAAAGGTGAAGTAGAAGCCATCAGAGGTGTGAACAGCGATTATTCTATTCAAAAATTATTGGAGAAGGAATTAATCACCATCAGTGGTAGAAACGAACATTTACCTGGCAAACCATTGGTCTACTCTACCTCTAAAAACTTCATGGATTATTTCGGCATCAACTCCACGGATGATTTACCTAAAATTAGAGAGGTTTTGGCTGACCAATTGGTAGAAGCCACTATCATCAAACCTGAAGACTTTACAGACAACAGTGTTTTTGATCAAACAGAAGAGGCGGATGAAGCAGAAACACCTAATCTTCCTGAAGAGACAGATGGTTTCGAGGCGGAATCTAATGAAGAAGATGCCAGCCCTGAAAGTCCAGTTGAATAAGATTTAGCAGCTTTTCCATTCCTACTTTTTTTCAAAATTATATTGTTGATATAATCAGCGAACCTAGTTCTCATTGTATCTTCGTGCAATGAATTCCAGTTTGACCTATGCGCAATTAAATGAAGCTGCCCAAACCTATGGCACGCCTTTGTATGTGTACCATGCAGAAAAAATGGTAGACCAGTATAAAAATTTATTAAATCACTTTTCCAATAAATCGGTTTGTTTTTTTTACGCATGTAAAGCATTGACCAATATTCATGTATTGGATGTCTTTAAAAAAGCAGGATGCAATATCGATTGTAGTTCTATCAATGAAGTTAAATTGGCTATACATGTGGGCTTTGATCCTTCCAATATTTTATACACCAGTAACAGTGTTGACTTTGAAGAAATTAAAGAAGCCGTAAGTTTGGGTGTACATCTAAACATTGATAGCTTATCTAATGTAGAAAAATTTGGAATGACTTATGGCAATAGATATCCAGTAGGCGTTAGGATAAGACCTGATATCATGGCAGGAGGTAATTTAAAAATTTCAACAGGCCATGACAAAAGCAAATTTGGTATTCCTGCTAAGCAAATTAAAGAACTAAAAGCTTTGCAAGAAAAGTATAAAATCAATATTGCTACTTTACATATTCATACAGGCAGTGAAATTAAAGACGTGGCAATTTTTTTACAATCGGCGGTGGTCTTTGAACAACTATTACCCGATTTTCCTAGCGTAAATATATTGGATTTTGGAGGTGGTTTTAAAGTGCCTTATCAATCCAATGAAAAAGGAACTGATATTGCTTTATTGGGCCAAGAAGTGAATAAAGTAATGGCCGATTTGTCTGCTAAAGCGGGCAGAAACTTAACCGCTTGGTTTGAACCAGGTAAATATTTGGTGAGTGAGGCGGGATTCTTTATTACCAAAGTGAATGTGCTTAAACAATCTGGCGACATCAATTTTGCAGGCATCAATAGTGGATTAAACCACTTGATTAGGCCCATGTTTTATGATGCTTACCACCATATTGATAACTTAACAGCCCCTACCAAAGAACTAAAGCAGTATGCAGTCGTGGGCAATATTTGTGAAACAGATACCTTTGCATGGGACAGACCCATTGCTACTATTACCGAAGGAGATTTTTTGGTATTTTACAATGCAGGCGCTTATGGTTACGAAATGTCTAGCAATTACAATGCAAGGTATAAACCAGCGCAGGTTTTGTTTGAAAATGGGGCACACCGATTAATTAGCAGGCCTGATACTTTTGAAGATTTATTGGCATTACAAATGCCTCTTAATAAATAAACATGATTGAGATTCAACATATCAGTAAGCAATTTGGTGACCGTGTGATCATTGATGACATCAGTGCCCAGTTCAAACCTGGTATTTGTAACTTAATTATTGGTACTAGTGGAAGTGGTAAAACAGTATTGGTAAAATGTATTGTGGATTTACTAAAAGCAGACAAAGGTGAAATTCTGTTTGACCATAGTGCTTTATCCAAAATGGGAAAAGAAGAAAGAAAAGAATTGAGACAAAATTTAGGTATGTTGTTTCAAGGCAATGCCTTATTTGATTCTATGACGGTGGAAGAAAATGTTCGCTTTCCTTTGGATATGTTTTCTGAATTAAATTTAGAAGCAAAAAAAGCAAAAGTGAATGAGATTTTGGCCCGTGTTCAATTAGAAGGTGTGAATAATAAATTCCCAGCTGAATTAAGCGGAGGAATGAAAAAAAGAGTAGGCTTGGCTAGGGCATTAGTAATGGAGCCTAAGTATTTGTTTTGTGACGAGCCCAATTCAGGCCTTGATCCTCAAACCTCCATGGTCATTGATAAATTGATTCACGAATTAACCGTTGAATTTAACATCACTACCATCGTGGTGACCCATGACATGAACAGTGTGATGGAAATAGGCAATTACATTATCTATTTGCATCAAGGGAAAAAAGAATGGGAAGGTTCTAATCAAGACATCATCTACAGTCAAAATCAACTTTTAAATAATTTTATATTCGCTTCTGAATTTTTGCAAGATGCAAAATCGATGCGCATGTTAGAACAAAAAAAATAATCAACACAAAAAACAAAGCCTACCTATGAAGCATTTATTAACTTTAGTATTGAGTGTACTATTTTTAACTCAAATTCAAGCTCAAGAATCCACCGTAGACCCTAATGCCCCTTATTTAAAAGAGAAAAAAATACCTTTCTTTTCTTTGACTGGAATTGATGGTAAAGAAATCACGAACAAGCAAATGCCAAAGTCTAAGTTTGTTTGTATTATTATTTTTAGTCCAGATTGTTCTCATTGTGAAAAAGAAGCGGCAGATTTAAACAAATACGCAGATAAGTTTAAAAACGTAGTATTTGTTTGGGACAGTTACAGAGATATGGAACTCATTAAGAAATTTGCCGAAAAGTACAATTTGATCAATCGCCCTAATGTACTCATTGGTCGCGACCCCAACTATATGCTTCCTACCTTCTTTAGACCAAGAATGACCCCTTTTATGGCCATCTACCTTAAAGGGACTTTGTTAAAAGTTTATGAACAAGGTGCAGATGTTTTTGAATTGGCTAAATTAATAGAAAGCAATTAGTTAACTTTGCCCCGGAAAAAATAATACATCCATTAAAAATAACATGATATGAAAATTACCGTAGTTGGTGCAGGCGCTGTAGGTGCCACTTGTGCAGACAATATTGCCCGTAAAGAATTGGCTACTGAACTAGTTTTATTAGACATCAAAGAAGGATTTGCAGAAGGCAAGGCCCAAGACATGATGCAAACAGCAGCCTTATTAGGTTTTGATACAAGAATCAGTGGTAGCACGAACGATTATTCAAAAACAGCCAACTCCGATGTGGTAGTGATTACTTCTGGCTTGCCTCGTAAACCAGGCATGACCCGTGAAGAATTGATTGGCACCAATGCAGGTATCGTAAAAGGGGTTTGTGAAAATATTTTAAAGTTTTCTCCCAATGCCATTATCATTGTGATTAGTAATCCAATGGATACCATGACTTATTTGGCCTTACAATCTACTGGACTAGCTAAAAATAAAATAATCGGAATGGGCGGTACTTTAGATAGCGCTCGTTTCAAATATCAATTAAGCACTACTTTAAACTGCAGCCCAGCAGATTTAAATGCTTTGGTAGTAGGTGGACATGGTGATACGACTATGATTCCTTTAATTAAGCATGCTACTTGGAACAGTATTCCAGTCACTAAATTCTTAGACGCTGCTCAACAAGAAAAAATCATCAATGATACTATGGTGGGTGGCGCTACTTTAACCAAGTTATTGGGTACTTCTGCTTGGTATGCACCAGGTGCTGCTGGAGCGGCATTGGTTGAAAGTATTGTGAGAGATGAGAAAAAATTATTTACTTGTTGCGTTAGCTTGAATGGCGAATATGGTCAAACAGACATTTGCTTAGGCGTGCCTGTAGTGATTGGTAAAAATGGCTGGGAAAAAATTGTTGAAATGGATTTGTCTGCAGACGAACAAGCCGCTTTCAACAAAAGTGCCGATGCAGTGAGAAGCATGAATGATGTTTTAAAAACATTGTAAGTAAAAAATAAATAAGTAATTATTTTATACGGAAGCCTTCTACGAAATAGCGTGGGAGGCTTCTTCTTTTAAACCAATACCTATCATTTTATAAATAAGCCTTTACTTTAGCTGCGATCAAATCGATGTCTTGTAGTTGCATGCAAGCAAAATGACCTTGTGGACATTGACCGGACCCTTGTTTGCTACAAGGCTGACAATTTAAATGAGGGACCAGTGAATTAAAATGCGCAGGCGTATTTTCACTTGGATAATACGCTTCAAACTGTAAGGCAGGACTGGTAGCACCCCAAATAGTGATGCTTGGTTTTTTAAAAGCCGCTGCCACATGCAAAAATCCGGTATCATGCGCTACTACTAGCTTAGACATTTGAATGATACTTGCCGATTCCTCTAAACTATATTTTCCACATGCATTGTAAATACTTCTTGAATTACTTGCGGTAATTAAATTAGCGTCTGTTTGATCTTCTTTACCCCCAATCAATACAATGGGCCAATTTATTTTTTCTGCCAATTGTATCCACTTCGCAACAGGCATTTTTTTATTGAAATAAGAAGCCCCAATTACGAAGGCTACGAAACCCGCCTGATGACTGGTGGGCAAATTTGCTGCGGTAAATGAATGATTATTGGGGAAAAAATAATCCAAACCTTTGCCATCATTGACCACCTTAAAATGTTGAAGTGTGTCAATATACCTTTCACAAACATGTGTTTTGGGCAATAGATTAATATGAAGCTTAGCTAGCAATAACTTTTTTACACTTAGCTTCTGGTAACTGAATGCTTTTACGCCTAATGCTTTTTTTATTTTCCAAGACCTTAGGTTATGATGCAAATCGATGATGTAATCAAATTCAATTTTTTTTAATTCGGCGATGGTTGCCTCCAAATCATTGTCTAAATAATGACATTGATGGATGTAAGGATTAGAGGCTACCAAATCCTGCATCGATTTTTTAGTTAGAAAATGTATCTCCACCCCAGGAATTTGATTATGTGCACAACGAATGGCAGCTGTGGTCAGCACAATATCACCAATAGAAGAAAAACGTATAAATAATAAACGCATACTTTAAATACTAAGGAAGTGGCTGGTCAAATTCTAAATAATCCAAATCCTTATGGTAGGTTTCTTCGGTAAAAACAAAGGCAATTAAGGTAATTAACATCACCGTAGCTCCTGTGAATATGCCACTTTGAATAATGCTCCAGCCCAGTTTCTTTTGTAAAATATCAAGAAATAACAAATTGATCAATGGCAAAGCGCCTCTCACCATATTGGGTATGGTGGTAGCCGCAGTGGCTCTTAGATTAGTGCCAAATTGTTCGGCTGCCATGGTATTGAAAATAGCCCAATAACCTGTGCTAAAGCCCAACAAGCCACAAATCAAGTACATACTGTTGTCATTGCTGTTGATGCTGCTAAAAAAGAAAACCATGCAAACAATATTTAAAGAATAAAAAACCAATAAGGCTTTTTTTCTGCTTTGGAAATATTGGCTCACATACCCTATTAATAAGTCACCCAAGGCAATACCAATGTAGGCAAACATCACCGCCTTGCCTGAATCAATTAAATTTACGCCATACAAGCCACTTGCAAATTTATTACTGTAATTGACCATCACCCCAATCACAAACCAAGTGGGTAGTCCAATTAAAATGGCTTTGATGTATTTTGAAAAACGTTGGTAGGAGGTAAAGAACATTAAAAAATTTCCTTTAGAAATATTCGCCAACTTAGCCGACTCAAACATAAAGGACTCGGCTACTTTCACTCTTAGAATCAATAAGAAAAATCCAAGAACCCCTCCTATTTGATAACAGAGTCTCCAATCCGATGTGGCTTTGAAAGTAAAATAAGCAAACACAGCACCAAACAAACCAATACCCGCTACCAAGGAAGTGCCAATGCCTCTTTTATTTTTGGGCAACATTTCAGAAACCAAGGTAATGCCTGCACCCAATTCTCCTGCAAGCCCAATGCCTCCTATAAATCTGCAATAAGCATATTGATCTACTGTTTGTACAAAGGAAGTTAAAAAATTAGCCAATGAATAAAGTATGATAGATCCAAATAGTACTTTTAATCTACCCTTCTTGTCGCCCAAAACACCCCATAAAATACCGCCAATCAATAAACCAGACATTTGCCAATTGATGATGTGTGCACTGTCTACAATAATGGTTGCTGCAGTAGCGCCCAAGCTCATGACACTAGGTTGTCTTACAATGGTAAACAATAATAAGTCATACACATCCACAAAATAGCCTAAGGCGGCAACAAAAACTGGTAATGACAATAGTCCGATTTGTTTGTTAGTAGTCATATGCGTTAATAAAATTTTATTTACTCGTACGATGCTTTAATACTTGAAAAACAACAGGCGCCGTGGTTACAAAAACAATACCTAATACTATTACTTCTAAATGTTTCTTTAAATCAAATTGAAAATGATTTAAAATATAGGATTGTAAAAAATGCCCGGCACATAACATGGTGGCCACCCAGGTAATACAGCCCACAATATTGTAATAAACAAATTTGTTCTTATCCATTTTTACAATGCCCGCAACAATGGGTGCAAAAGTACGAACTATAGGAATGAACCTGGCAATCACTATGGCACGACCTCCGTGCTTCTCATAAAAAGAATGTGCTTGGACCAAATACTTTTTCTTAAACAATAAATTTTCTTTCCAATCATACATGGCAGGGCCCACTTTATTCCCAATTTGATAGCCCACATAATTACCCAATATACCTGCCACAGAAATAAAAGAAAAAATGACAAGTAAATTGATCCATTCATTTTCACTCACAAAAATTTGGGCGGCAAGTGGCGCACTGTAAATGCCTGCTACAAAAAGCAAACTGTCACCGGGCAAGAAAAAACCAAAGAATAAACCTGTTTCTGCAAAAACTACAAATAACAATAACCAAAGCCCTCCGTTTTCAATATAATATTGAGGTTGCAATAATTGGCTCCAATGAAAGGCATCTAATAATGTAATCATCAATAATATATTTAAGCTTGCGCCGGATTTTCAAGTGCCCCTTCCCATTTACTCACTACAGTAGTGGCTAAACTATTACCCAAGACATTGGTGGCAGAACGAAACATATCGCAAAAATGATCAATAGGCAAAATTAAAGCAATGCCTTCTGGAGGAATATGAAACATGGCACAAGTAGCTGTTACCACTACCAAGGAGGCTCGAGGCACACCCGCAATGCCTTTGCTTGTTAACATTAAAACCAATAACATGGTTAATTGAGTTCCTATATCCAAATGAATACCATAGGCTTGTGCAATGGCCATACTTGCAAATGTCATGTACATCATACTACCATCTAAATTAAATGAATAGCCTAATGGCAAAATGAAAGAAACTATCTTATCCTTACAGCCAAATTTTTCTAGTTCTTCTGTTAATTTGGGAAACACGGCTTCGCTACTAGTGGTACTAAAAGCAATCACTAAAGGATTGGTAATAATTTTAAGCAAAGAAGGCATTCTCTTTTTTAGGATGATAAAACCTACTGTAATTAGCACAACCCACAACACGCCAATACCTACTAAAAAATACAATAAGTACTTTCCGTAAAAAATAAAGATAGATAAGCCCTTAGTGGCAATGACTGAAGCAATCGCACCAAAAACACCAAGGGGTGCAAAATTCATTACATAGCCTACCATTTTAAGAATGATATGTGCACCATTTTCAAAAGCCAACATCAAGCCTTCTGTTTTTTTTCCCATGGCCGCAGCGGCTACGCCAAAAAACACACTAAATATGACAATTTGTAAAATTTCATTGTTGGCCAAGGCCTCAAACATACTTTTTGGAAAAACATGGTCTATAAAACCTAGCAAACTAAATGCCTGTGTTTTGCCCATCAAATCGTTGGCGCCTGTTACATCAATATTAGTTAATGCAATTCCTTCACCTGGCTTTAAAATATTCACCAATATCATTCCAATTAATAAACTCACCAAGGAAGCAGTGACAAACCAAAGCATGGCTTTACCACCAACGCGACCCACTGTTTTAAGATCACCCAATTTTGAAATACCTACGACCAAGGTTGTAAAAACCAAGGGTGCAATCACCATTTGAATTAAGCGCAAAAAGATGGTGGTAAGTAATTTTATGTTTTTTGAGAAAACTTCAATACTGGCATGGTCGTAATGCTCATGAATAAAATACCCCAAAATAGCTCCTGCAATCATTGCAATAACTATATAAAGCGTCAATTTATTTGAATTTTTCATAGGCGGTTATAAACGCAATATAAGACTTAAGTGTGAAAAAAATACGCTTAAAAATGCATGGATATTTATAAAAAATGGGCAATATTTTGCAAAAAAAGAGCTATTTTTCATTTTAAATGGGGAAAGTCCAATTAACCCAAAAAGGCCTACTTTACGAAGGCTTTATTTATAACTGAAAAATTACATTATGAGTTTATTTAGAAAGAAGGATTTAACTGCGATGTTGGCCCAAGCCGATGATGGTGGCAAAGGACTAAAACGCACATTAGGCGCCGGTAACTTAGTTGCATTGGGCGTAGGTGCGATTATTGGAGCAGGCTTGTTTGTAAGAACTGCAGCCGCAGCAGGACAAGCAGCTGGACCAGCAGTAACCTTATCATTTATAGTAGCAGCCATTGGTTGTGCCTTTGCAGGTTTGTGTTATGCAGAATTTGCTGCTATGATTCCAATTTCAGGAAGTGCTTATGCTTATTCTTATGTAACCATGGGTGAGACGGTTGCTTGGATCATTGGTTGGGCTTTAATCATGGAATATGCATTAGGAGCGGCGACCGTTTCTATTGCTTGGAGCGAATATTTAAACAAGCTGTTAGGAGGAGGCATACCCTATGAATGGAGCCATTCCCCACTCGAAAGTGTGACAGACACCACTGGGGTCTTACACCATGGCATCATGAATGCACCCGCTTTGGTTATTTTATTGTTGTTGACATTATTATTAATTAAAGGAACACAGGAATCTGCCATTGTGAATGCTATCATTGTATTTATTAAAGTAGCCATCGTTATCTTATTTATTATTTTAGGCTGGCATTTTATTAGACCAGAAAATCATACCCCTTATTTTATTCCTGCCAATCAACCTCCATTGATTGATGCCTCAGGAAAAGTAATTGCAGATTACTCCGGTGCTTTCAAACATGGTTGGGGTGGTGTTTTAGGTGGTGCAGCGATTGTATTCTTTGCCTTTATTGGTTTTGATGCCGTATCTACTGCTGCACAAGAAGCAAAAAATCCAAAAAGAGACATGCCCATTGGTATTCTAGGTTCATTGGTAGTATGTACTATTTTATATATTTTATTTGGTCACGTTTTAACTGGCGTAGCCAATTGGAAAGATTTTGTAGATCCACTAAAAGGACGCGAAGCCTCTGTTGCTTATGCTATTTCAACTTATATGACAGGCTATGGCTGGTTGGCCACGGCAGTTACCGTTGCTATTTTAGCAGGATTTAGTTCTGTTATATTGGTAATGTTGATGGGTCAGTCACGTGTATTTTATTCTATGGCCAATGACGGATTGTTGCCAAAAGTATTTTCAGAATTGCATCCTAAATTCAGAACGCCTTATAAATCTAACTGGATTTTATTCATATTTGTAGGCGCATTTGCTGCCTTTGTACCTGGAAGTGTGGCCGGCGATTTAACCTCATTTGGGACTCTATTTGCCTTCGTTTTGGTAAGTGCTGGTGTATGGATATTGAGAAGAAAATCACCAGATATGGAGCGTCCATTTAAGACCCCATTAGTGCCTTTGGTGCCTATTTTAGGGGCTGTTATTTGCTTGGCGATGATTTGTGCATTGGATACCCAAACACTTAAAGTGGCTTTTGCTTGGATGGCTTTAGGCTTAGTAGTTTACTTTGCTTATGGTCGTAAACATAGTAATTTGAACAAGTAAAAACATCTAATTGATATAAAATAGTCCTGAGCAATCGGGACTATTTTTTTTACCTTATTTTTGCAGTCCTTAAACCGTTTGATTATGGGAAGAATATTTGAAGTAAGAAAAGCCACGATGTTCAAAAGATTTGATCGTATGGCCAAACAATTTACCAGAATAGGTAAAGAGATTGTAATTGCAGTAAAGGCCAGCGGACCTAACCCAGACGATAATCCAGCTTTAAGAAGATGTTACCAGAATGCGAGAAGTGTGGGTATGCCTAAGGATCGTGTAGAAGCGGCCATTAAAAGAGCCATGGGCAAGGACACTAGCAACTATGAAGAAATTTTATACGAAGGATACGCGCCACATGGTGTGGCCTTATTAGTAGAAACAGCTACCGATAACCATGTTAGAACTGTGGCCAATGTAAAAAGTCATTTCAATAAAGGGCATGGAACCTTGGGTAATTCTGGAAGTGTAAGTTTTCAATTTAAAAAAATGGGCGTATTTAAATTAAAGCCTGAAGGATTGAATATGGATGATTTAGAATTAGAATTAATTGATCATGGCTTAGATGAATTGGGCGAAAGTACGGACGACAATGAAAATACCATTATTGTTTTGCGTTGCGCATTCACCGATTTTGGAAATTTACAAAAAGCTTTAGAAGATAAAAATTTACATCCCATCAGTGCAGAATTAGAGTGGATTCCTACCACCACCGTGCCTGTTACGGATGAACAAGCAGAAGATATTAGTAAATTGATTGAAAGATTAGAAGAAGACGAAGACGTAAATAAAGTATTCCATAACATGGGATAGGTAGTTTTAAATGATGCAAATTATACATACCCTATTATTAGCCGTCTTTCTTTTACCAAAAATAAAAGACACTACTATGCCTGTATTTAATGTGTATGCCATTAGACCCGAAGCCAAAGTGCCTGCCAATTACTACACTACTAAAACAGGATTTTTTTGTAACACAGAAAGGAGTTTGGAAAAACAAACAAAGTTAGCGGTAAAATTTAGATTGGGATCGGTTGAACAAACACAAAAATTAGAAGGCTACAATTTATCTAGTACAATTCACTAAATAAACAACTTAGTTTACTCACTCATCATTTCCTTAATCACTTTGATTACTTCCTCTGTATTGGGCTTTGAAAAATAATCTCCATCACTTGCAAAGGCCGGACGATGCGCTTTGGCGCTAAGTGTTCTAGCCGCCACATCCAACCAGCGATAGCCTCCTTGCAATTCAATGACTTGTTGGTACATATAGGCACTTGCTCCACCAGGCACATCTTCATCAATAAATATAATGCGGTTGGTTTTTTTAAGGGAGACTACAATTTGGTGATTGATGTCAAATGGAAGTAAGGTTTGTACATCTATAATTTCACAGTCAATGCCCATCTCCAGTAAACGGATAGCAGCATCTTCAATAATTCTTATTGTTGAGCCATAAGAAACAATAGTAATATCATTGCCTTCTCTTAAAATTTCTGGTTTGCCCAATGGTACCGTAAACTCGGTAATATTGGAAGGCATAGTTTCTTTTAATCGATAGCCATTCAAACATTCAATCAATAAAGCGGGGTCATTGCCTTGCAACAAAGTATTATACATACCAACGGCTTGCACCATATTTCTTGGCACACAAACATACATGCCTCTTAAGGCATTCACAATCACCCCCATGGGCGAGCCACTGTGAAACATTCCTTCTAAACGATGGCCTCTTGTTCTAATAATCACCGGACTACTTTGCAATCCATTACTACGATAATGCAAAGTGGCAATGTCATCACTCAAGGTTTGTAAGCCGTACAATAAATAATCTAAGTATTGAATTTCAGCAATGGGACGCAAACCTCTCATCGCCATACCATGTGCTTGTCCTATGATGGATTGCTCTCTGATACCTGTATCAAAAATACGGTCTACACCATGCTTGAGTTGTAAACCTGCAAAGCCCTGATTCACATCTCCAATATTTCCTAAATCTTCACCAAAAGCATACACCAAAGGGTTTTGCTCAAAAAGGGCATCAAAATAATGATTCAATATTTCATAACCATTTAAAGTAGCAGCATCTGCAGGATAAATAGGATCCACCTGCGATACATTCAAAGAACTTAAAGGACCTTCGTTGTATAAATCCTTGCTATAAAACGGCGCTTCTTGTTGATAATAATTGTCTAAAAAGGCTTGTATGGATTTCGCATTCGGATGATGAGGAATTTTTTCAAGAATCAAATTCAAGCTTCTAAAAATATCTCTTTTCAATGGCTCTCTGGAATGTACTAATTCATGTAATAGTTCAATGGCCGTTTTTAAATCTGATTCATTTAATCCTTTTTGCACTAGCTGCACCCCTTGATTTATTTTTTCTTTAATAGGGGCAATGTATTTTTCCCATGCAGCTAATTTTGACAAACGCACTTCTTGTTTTACTTCTGACTCCATTGCCTGTAAAGCCTCTTCGGTACTGAGTTCATTTAATAAAAGCCATTCTCTCATTTTCTTATTGCAATCCCAATCTCTCTCCCATTGTAGACGTTCCGATGTTTTATACCTTTCATGACTTCCACTGGTGGAATGCCCTTGCGGCTGTGTCATTTCTCTCACATGAAACAAAACAGGAGTATGGGTTTCTCTTGTATAAGCAATGCCTTCCTCAAAAGTTTCACATAAAGCGGCATAATCCCAACCCTTGACGGTATAAATTTTTATACCATTGGAGCCCTTTTCTTTTTCAAATCCTTTTAAGGCATCCGAAATTGAACCTTTGGTAGTTTGTAAATCGGTAGGAACAGAAATACCATAACCATCATCATATACAAAAATGGCCAAAGGTACTTGCAATACTCCGGCTGCATTTACCGCTTCCCAAAAATGTCCTTCGGAAGTACTCGCATCGCCAATGGTACAAAAACAAACTTCATTGCCATTGTTGCTTAAATTAGTGAATTGCGCTTTGTGTTTTGAACTTCTAAAACATTTGGAAGCAAAAGACAATCCCAATCCACGTACCATTTGTCCAGCAGTGGGCGCGATGTCTGCAGAAATATTATAAGTATCCAATAAGTTGCACCACGCTCCTTTTTTATTGACAAACTCAGTGGCAAAATGCGCATTCATATTTTTTCCTCCACTATATGGATCGTTGTTTACATCCGCATACAATTGGGAAAAATAATCTTCCACATTGGCCACGTCTAAGGCAAACATGAAGGTTTGATCTCTATAATAACCACTTCTAAAATCTCCTTTTTGAAAAAATTTGGCAAGGGCAATTTGTGCTACTTCTTTTCCGTCTCCAAAGATCCCAAACTTAGCCTTGCCTGTCAACACTTCACGCCTGCCCAACAAACTTACTTCACGACTCATTATTGCCATTCGGTAGTCGGCAATAACAGAAGTCCGAAATGCCTCAAAGGAGAGCATGTCTTGATCAGCAACAGCGTCTAGGGTGGATTCCATTTGACAAAAATAGGGGTCAAAATGCATATAAAGTAAAGAAATAACTAAAATCAGGTTTTTACCGATTTTTCAATAATTTCGTACACCTCTTTTACTAGGATTTTTAATGAGGATCAATCATAATACTATGAAAAAAATCACCTTGTTTATCTCCCTTTTAGCTTTGACTTTGTCTTTTAAACAATTAAATGCACAGGCCAAAGTAGAGGATGTATTGAAGTTTAAAAACGATCAATATGATTTTGGCAAAATTAGCTTTGGTAAACCTGCTACCTATACCATTGAAATTACCAATATCAGTAAGGATACGATTAGCTTAATCACCGCCCGACCAGGCTGTGGTTGCACGACCCCTAATTTCAAAGCCAATCAGAAAATGGGACCAGGTCAAATGGCAGAAGTACAAATTACATTTAACGGGAGTGCCATGGGTGTTTTTAGCAGGTATACCGACTTAGAATTTTCAGGAGGTTTAAAAAAACAAACTAAATTTACTGGAGAAGGAGTGGCCATTACCAACAATACCCCAACTGCTCCTGTCATTAACAATTCAAGTACCAAAAATTAATAATAAATTACCTCTATGAAAATACAAACTCTAGTTTTTTGCCTACTTATTTCAGCTTCTAGTTGGGCTCAATCATCTATCCACTTTGATAAAACAAACCACAATTTTGGTAAAATTAAAAAAGGCATACACAAGACTGTCATTTTTAATTATGAAAACACTGGTACAAAACCAGCAGTGATCGAATTTGCGAATGCAGAATGTGGCTGTACGCAACCAGAGTACAATCAAAATCCTATTTTAAAAGGTCAGAAAGGCAATATAAAAGTAACTTACACGGCACCATTTAGTGGCGTATTTAAAAAACGCGTCACCGTTAAATTTGCTGGAGAGAAAGCCGTCACAGAATTAATCATCGAAGGAGAAGTGATTTTATAAACTACCAATTGTTATTAAAATAATTACTAAAAAAATGTCCTCCTTGCCGGGGACGTTTTTTTTTGAGGTAGTGCTTGCCTATCTTTGTCGAAATGATAAGTATTAGCCAAAGAGGTGCTCAAATGCCTTCCTCTCCCATTCGAAAATTAGCTGCCTTTGCAGATGCTGCAAAAAAAGAGGGCGTTAAAGTTTACCACTTAAATATTGGGCAACCAGATATTGAAACGCCAAGCATTATGATGGAGGCGGTAAAAAATGCAGATTTAAAAGTATTAGAATATACAGACAGTGCGGGCATATTAAGTTTTAGAAAAAAATTAGCGGCTTATTATACGACCAAGGGCATTGATGTTAGCTATGAAGCTATTTTAATAACTATTGGAGGAAGTGAAGGTATTTTATTTGCGTTTATGGCTTGCTTGGATGCAGGCGATGAAATTATTGTACCCGAACCTTTTTATGCCAACTACATTGGTTTTGCAATGGCTGCTGGTATAAAAATTATTCCTATTACTTCTACCATCGAAACTGGATTTGCCTTGCCCCCTATTGCCTCTTTCAAAGAAAAAATAACTTCAAGAACAAAAGGTATATTCATATGCAATCCCAACAATCCAACTGGTTATGTTTACAGCGAAAAAGAATTGTTGCAAATAAGAGATTTAATTAAAGAAAAAGATTTGTATTTATTTTCTGATGAAGCGTATACTGAATTTAGTTATGAAGGAAAAGTTAAAAGCACACTTACCCTTGAAGGTGTAGAAGACCATGTGATCATGATTGACACTTTTAGTAAAAAATATTCGGCTTGTGGTGCAAGAATTGGCGCATTGGTCACTAAAAACAAAGCCGTTATTGAAGCAGTTATGAAATTTTCACAAGCAAGATTAAGCCCTCCTACTTTGGAACAAATTGCTGCAGAGGCTGCATTGAGTTTGCCTTCTTCTTATTTTGATGGCACAAGAGCTGAATACAAAAGCAGAAGAGCCACCTTGGTTCAAAGGCTTTCCACAATGGAAGGTGTTTTTTGCCCAGCCCCAAGTGGCGCTTTTTATGTGATGGCAAAACTTCCTGTGGACAATACCGATACTTTTTGCAGGTGGTTATTGACCGATTTTAGATATAAAAACGCTACGGTCATGTTAGCCCCTGGCACAGGTTTCTATACGACTCCTGGCGCAGGCACCAATGAGGTAAGACTGGCCTATGTTTTAAATGAAGCGGCCATCAATGAAGCCATGGATTGTTTAGAAGAAGCTTTGAAAGCTTACCCCAACAAGACTTTTTAGCACCGTATTCCCAAACGTTTAGATTTAACAATTAATTGATAATAGGCCTTGGTTTTACCCATTATCTTCGTGCCAACTTTGAAAGGTTTTTAAGCAAGCAATCGTTAATCGCCCCCCTGATTCTTCAGGAGGGCTTTTTTTTAAAAAAAAGCGTAAGTTTAGGTACTAAATGAATCAACTATGAAATTGCTCATTCGCCCTTTTCAAGTTTTACTACTTTGCTTTTGCATGCAAGTAGCTAATGCACAAATAACACCCGCACCAGATAGAAACGAAGGCGGTGGTCCTTACGCACAATTAATTATTAGGGGCGTTACCCTAATTAATGGAACAGGGGCTCCGGCCATTGGACCCATCGACATTGTTATTGAAAATAATAGAATCGTAAAAATTGTAGTGGTAGCCAATGAAGGCAATCCAATTAAAGTAGAACGCAGACCCGTGTTGGCCAAAAACGGAAAGGAAATTGATGCCAATGGCATGTTTGCGTTACCAGGATTGATTGACATGCATACCCATATCGGAGGTGTAGAACAAGGTACCCCAGCAGAATATGTTTATAAATTATGGATGGCACATGGCATCACTACAGTGAGAGATGTATCTGCAGGTAATGGTTTAAGTTGGGTCTTGAGTGAAAAGAAAAGAAGTGCTGAAAATAAAATTGTTGCGCCACGCATTCTTGCCTATACAGCATTTGGACAAGGAAGTAAAAAAGAAATTGTAACTGCACAAGATGCAAGAGACTGGGTCAATGAAAATGCAAAAAATGGCGCAGATGGCATTAAATTTTTTGGTGCCTCACCAGAAGTTATGGATGCGGCCATCAGAGAAAATAAAAGAATTGGCTTGAGGTCCTGTGCACATCATGCACAAACAGATGTGGCCAGATGGAATGTATTAAGTTCTGCTAGAGCAGGTATGACCAGTATGGAACATTGGTATGGATTGCCAGAAGCTTTGTTTGAAGATAAAACAATACAGAACTTCCCTTTGGATTACAATTATACCAATGAACAAAGCAGGTTTGAAAATGCAGGCAAATTATGGAAACAAGCGGCTGCGCCTTATTCTGAAAAATGGAATAAGGTCATGAATGAACTGATTGCCTTAGACTTTACCTTGGATCCAACTTTTAACATCTACGAAGCCAACCGCGATTTACAAAGAACAAGAAGAGCAGAATGGCATGAAAAATACACCCTACCTTCTCTTTGGAAGTTTTATGCACCAAGCCGAAATTCTCATGGCTCTTATTGGTTTGATTGGGGAACAGAGCAAGAAGTAGAATGGAAAAACAATTATAAATTATGGATGGCCTTTATCAATGAATACAAAAATAGAGGGGGTCGTGTAACTGCTGGTTCAGACAATGGTTTTATTTATCAAACCTATGGGTTTGGGTTTATTAGAGAATTAGAATTGTTAAGAGAAGCAGGATTTCATCCGCTAGAAGTGATACGTTCTGCTACCTTGAATGCCGCACAAGCATTGGGTATGGATAAAGATTTAGGTACTGTGGAAGTTGGCAAATTGGCGGACCTTATCCTCGTGGATGCCAATCCTTTAAAAAACTTACAAGTTTTGTATGGCACTGGCGCTATTCATTTAAATCAAGATGGAACTTCTGTAAGAGTGGGAGGCGTAAAATACACCATCAAAGATGGCGTTGTATATGATGCTAAGCAATTATTGAATGAGGTGAAACTAATGGTAGATAAAGCCAAAGAAAAAGACAATTTTAAAATTACACAACCAGGTTTAGATTGGTAGTTTTTGAATACTATTTTTAGAGTGGTAGAACATGAAGGTGCAGTTTCAGAAAAATAAGGAATCGAAAAATGTAATTCGTTTTTTAAGAACTGATGCCAGTTCTACTTGGACCAAAGGGAACGATTTCTTAGTGCTGCACGATTTAAGTCATTATACTATTGAAAAAACACTAAATTATACCACTGCCTTTTATGGTATGATTAAAAACGGTGTTTCCATTCAAAATTTTGAAGATAAGCCCACTAGAGATCAAATGAAACTAAGCAATGAAGCTTGGTATGCCGAAGCCTTGGCCAACCTCCTGCTAATTGAATATACCCAAAACCCGTTTGAAAATTTCAATGAGGTTTTAAAAGAAAGTGTACAAAAAACCAACCCTAATTTACCGGCATTGGTTATTTCAGAAAGTGATTTAAATACAATGAGGAAGCTTTACAAGGATTTAATTGCAAGGTGGAATCAAGTTCCAGACAAAGAAATCATGGAATTAATTTTTTAAATCCTAACTTAGAACACCATAATATTGAAAATACTTATCCCAATATCCTATGAAAAAAATTATATCTATTTGTGTTTTTTTGGCTGCTTTTAATTCGGTGATGGCTCAAAAAGAATTTATTGGAAAATGGTTATCACCCAGCAAAAAAGGGATTGTAGAAACCTATACTCAAGGCAATAAATTATATGGAAAATTAATTTGGGTAAAAACAGAAAGAAAAGATATTTACAACAAGGACGAAAGCTTGAGAAATAGAGAAGTAAAAGGATTGATAATGTTTAGTGATTTTAGTTGGGAAGCCCCTCAATGGGTCAACGGAAAAATTTACGACCCCGCCAATGGATCCACCTATAGTTGTAAGATGTGGATGGATGATAATAAGGATGTACTTTATGTGAGAGGTTATATAGGCATCGCATTACTTGGCCGTACAGAAAAATTTTCTAGATTCAAGTAATAAAAATAATTATGAAAAAAATATATCTATTTGCTTTGCTAACAGTGTTTTTATTCCAAGTAAAAGCACAATCTTATTTAGCTTCCAAAAACGAGGACAATATTAAAGTAAGCACGGCTATTCCTATTCAAGCCTACGCCTTCCCTATTTCAAAAATTAACTTATTGAATGGCCCTTTTAAAAAAGCCATGCAATTAGATAGCGCCTATTTGATTAGGCTAAGCCCCAACAGATTATTGACTCGCTTTTATTTGAATGCAGGTTTACCTACCAAAGATTCTGTCTATGGTGGTTGGGAATCTTCAGGATTATCGGGTCATACGATGGGCCATTATTTATCTGCTATTTCATTAATGTACGCCAGCTCGCATCAAGAAGAATTTAAAAAAAGAGCGGCTTATATAGTAGATGAAATTGCGCTTTGTCAAGAAAAAAGAAATACAGGCTATGTAGGTGCCATTCCAGAGGAAGATGCCTTATGGCAAAAAGTACGCAATGGACAAATAAAATCATCGGGCTTTGATTTGAATGGGGCTTGGTCGCCCTGGTACACAGTGCATAAATTAATGGCAGGATTGATGGATGCCTATTTGTACCTCGACAATAAAAAAGCATTGGAAGTGGCTACTAAAATGGCAGATTGGACCTACGATTTGATGGTCCCCATGCCAGATGCTGTGCGCAATAAAATGTTGCTTTGTGAATATGGTGGCATGAATGAAGTACTTGCCAATATTTATGCAGTCACTGGTAATCAAAAATATTTAAGGGTATCTAATTTATTTGAAGACGATTTTGTGATGGGCAAACTGGCACAAAAAATAGATCCTATGCCAGGCAAACATTCCAATACCAATGTGCCTAAAGCCATCAGCGCAGCTAGACAATACGAATTAACAGGCAATGAAAAAGACTATACCATTGCTAGCTTTTTTTGGGAGTCCATGGTTAAAAGCCATTCTTATGTGATTGGTGGCAATAGCAATTATGAATATTGCGGCGATGCTGGAAAATTAAACGACCGACTAAGCGACAATACCTGTGAAACTTGCAATACCTACAACATGCTTAAGTTGACAAGGCATTTGTTTTCTTGGCAACCCAAAAGTAATTTGATGGACTATTACGAACGGGCCTTGTACAATCATATCCTTTCTTCGCAAAATTCAAAAACGGGTATGATGACTTATTTTATGCCTCTAAGAATGGGCGCAGTTAAGGAGTTCAGTGACCAGTTCAATACTTTTACTTGTTGTGTAGGCAGCGGTTTAGAGAACCATGCCAAATATGCGGAATCCATTTATTTCGAAGGCGCAGATGGCAGCTTGTATTTGAATTTATTTATAGCCTCTACTTTAAATTGGGAGAAAAATAAAATGCAAGTAGTGCAGCAAACTAATTTTCCATTTAAAAACCAGACTAGCTTAACTTTTATCGCTGCTGCAAAAAAACAATTTAAACTTAGAATCAGAAAACCAGTTTGGAATGCAGGCCCTTTAAAAATAAAAATAAACAATCAATGGGTACAAGCAGTCACAGACGAAAATGGATATACCATTCTTGACCGAATTTGGAACCCCAATGATAAAATCACTATTGAATTTGATATGCAACTTAAATCAGAAAGTATGCCCGACAATAAAAACAGAATTGCCTTTTTATATGGACCTGTTGTGTTGGCAGGCGTATTAGGAAATAAATTACCCGATCCTATCTTTGGCACTCCAGTGATAATGAATAATGAACTTCCTACAAAAAATATTGAAGCTGTAGATTTAAATAAATTAGCATTCAAATGGAATCATTTAGGCAAACCTTTTGATGTAACCATGGCGCCATTGTTTACCATCAATGATGATTTTTACAGCGTTTATTGGGACAAGTTTACCAATACCGAATGGGAAGCAAAAGAAAAAGACTATCAAGCAGAAAAACAAAGAATAACTGCCATTCAGAATAGGACCATTGATGCTTTTAGAATTGGAGAAATGCAACCAGAAAGAGATCATCATTTACTTGCTACTGAAAAATCTTATGTGACCAATGCGGTGGGCAGAATGGGAAGAGAAGCCAGATTGAACAATGAGTTTTCTTTTGATATGAAAGTATTGCCTTCTACACCGAGTAGTTTGATGCTTACTTATATTGGCGATGACAAGAACAGTGTTTTTGATATTTTAATTGATGGGAAAAAACTGACTACTGTTAATTGGGAGGGCGGTCAAAGCAACCGTTTTTATGATATCGAATACCCTTTACCTAGCGGATTAACAGCCAGTTCTATTAGGGTCACTATCCTTGCCAATCATGAAAAAACAGCTGGCCGTATTTTTGGCGTAAGTATTTTAAAAAAATAAGCAGGTCTTGGACTTTTTAAGCCTATAGCGGCGCTAGTCATTAATTATATTAGTATCTTTAAAAATAATGATTTTGAGTTATGTCTAAGACCAATTATGTGATAGGAGTTGATTACGGAACAGATTCTGTCAGGTCCATTTTGGTGAATACTTCCAATGGAGCCATTGTTCAATCCGCTGTACATTATTATGAAAGATGGGCCAAGGGTTTGTATTGCAATCCCTCCATCAACCAGTACAGACAACATCCTCAAGATTATATCGATGGCTTAAGTATCACTATCAAAGCCTGTATAAAAAATATAGATAAATCTATTGTAGAAAATATTGTTGGTTTATCCATTGATACCACTGGCTCTACCCCCATCGCTGTCAATAAAGAAGGTATTCCTTTAGCATTAACTGCAAAGCATGCAGAAAATCCAAACGCCATGTTTGTGTTATGGAAAGACCATACTGCTGCACCTGAAGCAATGGAAATAAATGAGCATGCAAAAAAATACGCAACTAACTATTTAGAATTTGTTGGGGGCATTTATTCAAGTGAATGGTATTGGGCCAAACTTTTGCATATTTTAAGAACAGACAAAACAGTGCAGGAAGATATTTATACCTGGGTAGAACATTGCGATTGGATTCCTTTTTTATTAACTGGAGAAAAGGAGGCCAGCAAAATAAAAAGAGGCGTTTGCAGTGCAGGACATAAAGCTTTATGGGCCGAAAAATTTGGTGGCTACCCTCCTATTTCTTTCTTTGCTGAATTAGATCCCCAACTAGAAAAAGTGGTCAGTTCATTATCAAAGGAAACCTATAGTGCCGCTTTTTCCGTAGGTAAAATTACAGCTCAATGGGCATCAGCACTAGGTATTCCAGCCACCACGACAATTGGGGTGGGTGCTTTTGATGCACATATGGGTGCCGTGGGTGGACAAATAGAACCTTATTATTTAAGCAAGGTAATGGGTACTTCAACCTGTGATATTTTAGTCGCACCCATCAATGAAATAGAAGGAAAATTAATCAAGGGTATTTGTGGCCAAGTGAATGGCTCTGTACTTCCCGGCATGGTAGGTTTAGAAGCTGGGCAGTCTGGATTTGGAGATATTTATGCCTGGTTTAAAAATATCTTGGCCTGGCCATTGCAAAACATTTTATTAAATACAAGCATAGGCAATACAATGGTCAATGAAGCTGAGGTGGATGCCTTAGAAGAAAAAATATTGGTGCAATTAAATCAAACAGCTAGTGAACTTCCCTTAAATTCCAATGATCCTATTGCACTTGATTGGATGAATGGAAGAAGAACCCCCGATGCCAATCAATTATTAAAAGGAGCTATAGATGGTATTTCTTTGGCTACAAGCGCGCCAATACTCTATAGAAGTTTAGTGGAAGCCACATGTTTTGGGGCCAAGGCCATTGTTGATAGATTTATAGAAGAAGGTATTCCCATTAAAGGAATTATCGGACTTGGAGGTGTGGCCAAGAAATCGCCATTTATCATGCAAATGATGTCAGATGTGATGAACATGCCTATAAAAATTCATAAGAGTGAACAAACCTGCGCCTTGGGTGCGGCCATGTTTGCGGCAACAGCAGCAGGTGTATACAGCAAAGTAGAGCAAGCCATGGAGTCAATGGGACAAGGATTTGAAATTACTTATTATCCAAATAAAGAAAGGATTAATTATTACCAAGAACGCTACTTAAAGTATATTGAATTTGGAAAATTCATAGAACAAAAGACAAATTAAAAAGCCAAAACCATGAGCTCAAAATTTCAGAAAATAAAAGAAGAATGCTACTTGGCAAATTTAGAACTGCCCAAATTAGGCTTGGTTTTATTTACGTTTGGCAATGTAAGTGTGGTGGACAGAGTCCATCAAGTATTCGCTATTAAACCAAGTGGTGTGCCCTATGAAAATTTAGCTGTCGAAGATATGGTGGTGGTTGATTTTGATGGGCAAGTAGTCGAAGGCAAATTAAAACCCTCTTCGGACACGCATTCTCATGCCGTATTGTACAAACATTGGGCGCATATTGGAAGCATTGTGCATACGCATTCTACCTATGCCACCGCTTGGGCGCAAAGTTTAAGAGATATTCCTGTTTATGGCACCACCCATGCAGACTATACCATATCGGCTATTCCATGTGCAGCGCCTATGAAAGACGAAAAAATTAAAGGAGATTATGAAATTGAAACAGGGCATCAAATTATTGATTGTTTCAAAGAAAGAAATTTAGATTATCAAGAACTAGAAATGATTTTAGTAGGCAGCCATGCACCGTTTACCTGGGGCAAGGATGCAAAAAAAGCGGTGCACAATAGCGCGGTATTAGAATTCATAGCAAAAACTGCTTTATTTACTGAACAAATTAATAAGGATGCAAGTCCTATGAAAGATTCCTTAAATGAAAAACATTTTCAAAGAAAACATGGCCCCAATAGTTATTACGGTCAATAAAAAATAAAATGAGTATGATCCCAGATTTAAAAAAATTAGACGTTTGGTTTATTACAGGTAGCCAAGATTTATACGGCGAAGCAACTTTAAAAAAAGTGGCAGAACATTCCAATACCATTGCAGGTTCATTGACGGCTTCTAAAACCATTCCAGTGAATGTGGTATTTAAGCCGGTGGTAAAATCCAGCGAAGAAGTACTGAAAGCCATGCAAGAAGCCAATAATGATAAAAATTGTATCGGGGTAGTTTGCTGGATGCATACTTTTTCACCTGCCAAAATGTGGATCAATGGTCTTAAAATTTTAAGCAAACCACTATTGCATTTTCATACTCAGTTTAACAGAGACATTCCTTGGGAGACCATTGATATGGATTTTATGAATTTAAATCAGAGCGCCCATGGGGATAGAGAGTTTGGATTTATTACAGCAAGAATGAATATTCATAGAAAAGTAGTAGTAGGTCATTGGCAGGATGAAGAATCTTTAGAAAAAATTAATGGCTGGGCTAGAGCCGCTGCAGCATGGCATGATTGGCAGGGCGCTAAGTTTGTTCGCTTTGGTGACAATATGCGCTATGTGGCAGTAACAGAGGGAGATAAAGTAGAAGCAGAAATAAAATTTGGTTACAGTGTGAATACTTATGGTATTGCCGATTTAGTTACAGTAGTGGACCAGGTTTCCGCAAAAGAAATTGACGATTTAGTGGCCATTTATGAAAAAGAATATCAACTACAAGCTAGCTTACTTAAAAATGGGGCCGCACATGATTCATTAAGAGCCGCTGCGAAAATTGAATTGGGTATAGAAAAGTTTTTAGTGCAAGGCAATTTCAAAGGCTTCACAGATACTTTTGAAGACTTAAATGGACTGGCACAATTGCCAGGTATTGCTGCACAAAGATTAATGGCCAAGGGTTATGGTTTTGCAGGGGAAGGCGATTGGAAGACTGCAGCCTTAGTGAGAGCCATGAAAGTTATGGGCGCTGGTTTAGAAGGTGGCAATTCATTCATGGAAGATTATACTTATCATTTTCAACCCGACAATAGAATGGTTTTAGGCGCGCATATGTTGGAGATATGCCCAAGTATTGCAGAAGGAAAACCAAGTTGCGAAATACATCCATTGGGTATTGGTGGCAAAGCAGATCCAGTAAGATTGGTTTTTAATACCACACCTGGCGCAGCATTAAATGCCTCTATTGTAGATATGGGCAATCGATTTAGATTATTGGTGAATGAAGTAATGGCCGTTAAACCCATACAAGCCTTACCATTATTGCCTGTTGCAAGAGTATTGTGGAAGCCCTACCCTAATATGCATACTGGATGTGCTGCTTGGATTTTAGCAGGGGGTGCCCATCATACTTGTTATAGCCAAAACTTGACCAAGGATCATTTAGAAGATTTTGCAGAAATAGCTGGAATAGAATTTACCTTGATTGGAAAGAATACCGAATTAAGCTCCTTTAAAAATGAATTAAAATGGAGTGATGTCTATTATAAAATAAGCCACTAGTTGGTAGTGGCTTATTTTATTTTTTAAAAGTAGCTATTTATTATTTTAAACTTTTTAGATAGGCCAAACTTAAAGGAATGTTTTCCATTTCATGATTGCTTTCATCTTCGATAAAGCAATGAACTACTCCATATTTTTTTGCCAACTTAATAATTTCTTTCCAATTGCCCTGACCCGCCCCAACAGGCACATCATTTTCAGCAGGCGTACCTCCGGAGAAATCTCCTTTCACACCATTTTTTAAATCTTTCAAATGCATCAATTTGAAACGACCTGGATATTTATTTAACAAAGTCACTGGCATAGCTGCGCCACCACCATGCATTACCCATAACACATCCATCTCAAAAGAAACATATTTAGGATTGGTCGATTTAATAATGTAATCCAGAAGTGTTCCATCTTCATAGGGTTGAAATTCAAACCCATGTTCATGGTAACATAAAGTCAATCCATTTGCTCTAAGTATTTTTCCTGCATTGTTAAAAACTTGAACTGCATTTTTAGCATTCTCTAAATTGAACTGATTTCTTTGATGAGGAATCCAAGCACACATCACAAATTTAGTTCCCAAAGCTTTAGCCTTGGCCACTACTGCCATTGGGTCTTTCAAGAGTTCATCATATTCTGCTCCAGTAGATGGAATGCTTAAGCCTTTGGCATCGCAAAGTTTTTTATAGGCTGATTCGGTCATTCCCTTAGGGGCATTGCCCTCGATTTCGGTAAAGCCCAAGCTTTTAATTTCATCCAATGTTTTTTCAACCCCTTTTGGGAAATGATCTCTAAAAGTATAGGTTTGAACACCTATTGGATAAGTAAATAGTTTTTGTGCATTTGCTGCTGAAAGCAAAACTGTAGCAGCAATTAAAAATAGCAATGGTTTCATATAAGTAAAATTTATAGTTAAAGCATTTAATTATTATTACCCCAGGAATTACTTAAAAGACGCAGCCAATTGCCATGCATTATTTTTTCACAATCATTGGCAGTATAGCCTCTTTTCATGAGTAAGTTAGGAACAATTTGCAAATCAGCCACAGAATTTATATCATACGGGCATTGTTCTTTACCAAAGGCGCCATCCAAATCGGTACCCATCCCAATATGATTGGTATTGCCTGCTATTTGACAAATATGGTCCATATGATCAATCATCTTTTCTAAATTGCAGTTTTTACTTAAAGGTGTCGACACGCCTCTTTCCCAATCAGGCACCATCATCCAAGCATCTAAAGCAGCGCCAATGACCGCATTTTTTTGTATCAATACTTTAATCATCTCATCACTCAGCTGTCGATTGTGGTTGACCAAGGACCTACAATTGTGGTGACTGGCCCAAACAGTTCCTTGGTAAATTTCAATGGCCTCCCAAAATGCATCATCACATAAATGGGTAGCATCTAAAATCATATTTAATGCGTCCATTTCTTTTAACAAAGCTTTTCCTTGCGCATTTAATTTACCGCTGGCATTGGTGCCATTGGCGTAACGGCCAGGTCCATAATGCGCTGGGCCTAAAGCACGCAAGCCATAGGCATGAGCTATATGCAAGTAATCTAAATTAACAATAGAATCGGCCCCTTCTAAACTAAGTATATAACCCACTGGTTTATTTTGATTAGGCAATTCATTGTTCCATAGTAAAAGATGCGCTGTTAAATCTTGGTTGTTTTTAATTTGAACCATTTCGCCGGCAGCTTCCATGGATTTATACCATTCTAATTGCAATTGAGTTTGATTCCAAGCAGCTTGAGGGCTGGCCCAACCTTTAATGCCTGAGCCAGGCGTTTCTACGCGTGCAATTTGTGTGGCTACTACCAAACCAATATTACCTTGTCTCAATTCAGGTAAGGCCACTGTAGCATTGCCTCTGTCTGGCTTGTCCTTCATTCCTTTTTCCAACATGTTAATTTCAGCAACTGTTTTTTGTAAGTCACGGTTCCATTCCACAGCATTCATGGACAAATCCAAATGAGCATCTACTATGAACATAAATAAATAAATAAATAAAATTAAATTGAAATTTTTCTTCTGCGTGCAATGACCTCCCATTGATCCACCATTTCATTTTTTTCTATCACTAAGGCAGTGTCATACAAAGCCACTGTGGGACAAATATGCACAGGTACTCCATACCAAACATCACCCACTTGATACAAAGAACTATCTGCCACTTTCACTACCAAGTGCTCTTCGCTTTGCCCTACCGGTTCGGCTTGAGGGGCATTTAAAAAGTGCACCCTTGGCATTGGATTTTCAGCTGCCACTGCTTTGTGACCTAAATCCGTACATATTGTATAAGCATCAATAATTGAAATAATTCTGGTCACTACCAAGGCAGCGAATTCAAAAGGCAAATCGGGGAATAAATTTTTATAGCCCCAATCCCAAAAAACAAAAGTGCCCGGGCTAACTTGTAGGTCCTTTCTTTTAATATGCGAAGAAAAAGAACAAGAACCTGCAACAATCAATGCTAAGCTTTCATTAGAGAAAGCTTCTATTTTTTTTCTGAGGCTAGCTGCATTTTCAAAAGCTTCATCTGCCAATGCATTTCTTTGATCAATATTAGTTTCACGAATATGTCCATCATAACAATGCAGCCCTATGATTTTTATATTGGGTAGTAATACAACTGCTTTAAATAATTCAATGGCTTTTTCTGTAATTACCCCTGAACGGTTCATGCCAATATTTACATCCATGTATACTTCCAAACTCATCCTATGTGCAGCAAAAACTGTCGAAATGCCTTGAGCAGTTGTAATATTATCAATAAGACAAGAAAATTTTGTTAAAGGGAAAGTTTTAATAAGTGTAATCAACCGGTCTAACTTTGGCCCCATCAATTGATGTGCAATTAAAACATCAGGTGTTTTAAGCAGGCCTAGCATTTCAGCTTCCGCAATAGTGGCGCATTTATAGTCATGGATACCCTTGTCCATCATCAACTGGCAAACCTCAGCAATTTTATTTGTTTTCACATGTGGTCTTAGTTGATCCACACGCCCATCCACCATTTTAATCAATGCATTGATGTTTTCTTTGATCCTATCCGAATACAATACCAAGGAGGGAGAATCAATTTGCTCTATATTTTTTATTTCGTACCAATGCATCTTTAAAAATTAAATGTTTTCATTCAATTCAAACATGGCCTCAATTTCTACAGGAATATTTCCCGGAAGTGAACCCATGCCTACTGCGCTTCTTACTCCCACGCCAAGGTCTGGCCCCCAAATGGAGGCAAATAATTCACTGCAACCATTAATAATGTAGGGATGTTTTTCAAAATCATTGGTACAACTGACCATACCCAATACTTTGATTACTCTTTTGATTTTATTTAGTGAGCCTAAATTAGCTTTAATAGTGGCCACTATAGCTAGTCCAACTTGTCTGGCAGCCAACTTGCCATCCTCCATACTTAAACCGGCACCAACTCTTCCAATGATTAAACTACCATTCTCTTGTACTGGACCATGTCCTGAAACAAAACAATGATTGCCATCTACCAATAAAGGCTTATACACGCCCAATGGCTTGGGTGCAGGAGGTAAGGTCAAACCTAATTTTGCAAAATTTTCTTCGGGTGTGCTCATTTTTTTGAATTTTATTAAATGAAATAATTTAAAATAAAAACGCCTATCAATCCTAAAACAGAAACCAGGCTTTCCATCATGCTCCAAGTTTTTATGGTTTCTTTTACTGTTAAATTAAAGTATTCTTTGAACATCCAGAAACCTGGATCATTGACATGGGAGAAAAATAAACTTCCTGCGCCAGTAGCGAGTACCATCAAGCAAGGATTGACACCACTAATGGCAATAAGCGGAGCTACAATGCCTGCAGTGGTTAAACCTGCAACAGTAGAAGAGCCAATACTCACTCTTAAAATTGCAGCGATGCCCCAAGCCAATAATAAAGGATGTAAAGACAATTTAGTGAGGGGCTGAATTAATTCTGCACTAATGCCTGTATCCAACAAAACTTGTTTCAAGGCACCAGCACCCGCAATGATGAGTAAAATAGTAGACACTTCTTTGACCGAATCTCCAATGGGGCCCATTATTTTTTGAATGCTTTTGCCCTGTCTTATACCCAAGGTATACAAGGAAACCAATAATGAAACAAGCATGGCTATAGAAGGATCTCCTATCATATGGATCAAACTAGTCCAACTATTTTTTTGAACATTGGATGAATTCACAATGGTATCTAATCCAATTAATAAGACGGGTAAGAAGGCGGCCATTAAACTCGGAAACATGCCGGGTAAATTTTCTTCCACAATTTCATTGGTTGAAAAAATTGCTATTGGCTTTTGTGTATACTTTTTTAGTGTTACAGAAAAAAGAGGACCTGCTATAATAATAGTGGGAATGGCAATGAGGATGCCATAAAATAAGGTCAGGCCCATATTGGCATTGAACTGTTGAGCCAATGCAACTGGGGAAGGATGTGGAGGTAGAAAACCATGGGTGACGGATAAAGCTGCCAAAGTAGGTAGGCCTAAATAAACGGCTGGTAATTTATATCGAGCAGCTACTGTAATAATTAATGGAACCAATAAAACAAAACCAACGCCATAAAACAATGGAATACCCACTATAAAAGCAGTGAGTACCAAGGCCCATTGAATGTACTTAGTGCCAAATAAATGAATTAAGCCTCCTGCAATTTTGTTGGCTGCACCACTATCTGCCACCAATTTTCCTAACATGGCCCCTAAACAAAGAATAATCATGAGTGAACCCACTACATCGCCCATCCCTTTTTGAATAGCGCTCATTAATGGGGCAACTCCCATGCCTCTTATTAAGCCTGTACCTATACAAACAATCAAAAAAGAAATGAATGGATGCAGCTTAACCACAGTGATTAGCAGCACTAATGATAAAACAGCAAGCAAAAGCAAAACAAGGGTCATAATTAGGGTATGGCTACTTCTAAAGATAAAAAAGAAAACTTATATTTATCTCAAATAACCGGGAAAACAAAAAACTAAAAAGGCTGAAATAATTAACTATGGAACCAACAACTACCCTTTCAAGAAACATTACTGTAGCAGGTTTAGTGGCTACAGGAATCTCCTCCATGATTGGGGCTTCTATTTATATTGTTCCCTTCATGTTGCAAAAAAATGTACCTGGTATTGGGCCTTATTTATTGCCGGCATTCTTTGTTGCCTCTATTCCAGCTTTGTTTGCGGCACTTACCTATGCCATCTTAGCTAGTGCCATGCCTAGGGCTGGCGGAAGTTATGTATATGCAAGTAGATCCATCCATCCTTACTGGGGATTTGTTGCCAGCTTTGCACAATGGTTTGGATTGTCTATTGTGATAGGGGTAGTGTCTTATATGGTGGTGCCTTTTTTTAGAGATGTTTGCGCCGCAATGAATTGGATAAATCTTGTTCATTTTTTTGAAAACAGTGCTACCAAATTATGCTTACCCTTAGGTTTGCTATGGTTGTTTATTGGCATCAATATTTTTGGTATCAAAACCTATCAAATGACCATTATTGGACTAGTCATTATAACATTTATTTTGGCCAGTATTGTCATCGTGGCTGGATTTATTTATAGCGAAGAAGATTTTATACAGGGTGTATTAAATAAAGATGGAATAGTGATTACCCATTTGCAAGGGCAGTTCAACTGGCAACAATTTATTTCTGCCAGCGGCATTCTATTTGCAAGTTTTATTGGATTTGATTCTATTGCCCAGGCAGGTGGAGAAGCAAAAAATCCAAGCAAATCATTGCCTAAGGCCATTCTCCTCACCATTGTAAGTGTAAGTTTATTTTATTTGTTGTTTACGTTCAGCGTTTATAAAATTGCGCCTTGGAATTTTGTACAAGACTTGGCCAATAAAAAAGATATTTCAGCCACCACCTTATTGAATTATGTATTGCCTCCTTTTTGGTCGGTATTGATTATGTTGGGCGCCTGCATTGCTTTATTAAAAGATTTGCCTTCAATGATCTTGTCGGTATCTAGACTACTATTTGCCTGGTCCAAGGACAAACTATTTCCCCAGTTTTTAAGCAATATACACCCTAGCTATAAAACGCCGCATTGGGCGATATTTTTTAGCGGTGTAGTTTCTAGCCTGGGTATACTTGGTAGCCATTTTGCTAGTGATATATTTTTAGGTATTGACATTATGGTCATTGCCATGTTGGTTAATTTTATTTTGATTTGTATGGCTGTACTATTAATCCATCAAAACAATCCTTTATTGGCAGGTCAAATTACAGTTGTTAAAAATAAGCTAGTGCAAAAGCTAATTGCTGTTTTGGGTTTAATTAGCCTTAGTGCTTTACTCATCATCAATGTGGCGAACGACGTAAGTGCTTCCAAGACTGCCTGGTATTTTCATGCCACTTATGTATTTGCAGCAGTCATGTTACTCGCAACTATTATTTTTGCCATCTATTGGAATCAATTAAAAAAATCAGGACAATTTGATGCGCAATATTTCAAAAATTTACCTTCAGAATAAATCGAACAATGAATACTATGACTACGACAACACTAAGCGACTCTTTAAGCATTTCTAAAGTACTCATAGGCTTATGGCAGGTAGCAGACTTGGAAAGAAACAACCAAAAATTAGATCCAACACTTGCTGCCAAGGCCTTGCATAATTATTATGAGCAAGGGTTTACTAGTTTTGATATGGCCGACCATTATGGATCTGCTGAAGAAATTTCAGGGGTTTTTAAAAAAAACTATGGACTTAAGGACATTCAACTTTTAACCAAATGGGTGCCAAGTCCGGGGGCCATTAGCACTGCGCAAATTCAAGAAGCCGTAAAATCTTCCTTAAAAAAATTACAAGTAGAACAAATACAGTTACTACAATTTCATGCTTGGAATTATGCCAACCCAAGTTGGTTGAATTGTTTGTTTGGCTTACAAAAATTAAAAGAAGAAGGATTGATTGCCAATATTGGACTAACCAATTTTGATGAAGCGCATTTAAATATGGTGATCCAAACTGGTATCCCTGTAGTCAGCAATCAAATTTGTTACTCCTTGCTAGATCAACGTGCTGCTGGTAAAATGACCGCAACTTGTTTAGCAAATAATATCAAAATATTGGCCTTTGGCACTGTGGCTGGTGGTTTTTTTAGCGAAAAATGGCTTCATCAATCTGCACCAGCCATGAATGAAGCCTTGACTTGGTCGCAGATGAAATACAAAAGATACATAGATGCAGCAGGTGGCTGGGATTGGTATCAAAGCTTATTAGAAACATTAGATAAGATCGCAAAAAAACACCAGGTAGCCATTGCCACCATTGCCAGTGCTTACATTAAAGATTTACCAGCAGTGGGCGGCGTGATTGTCGGTGCAAGATTGGGTGTATCAGCGCATATAGATGAAAATAAAAAAATACTTACACTAACACTTTTAGAAACTGAACGTGAAGCCATCAAAAAAATATTGGCTCAAGGAAATAGTATTCCAGGAGATTGTGGAGATGAATATCGTAAGCCTCCCTATTTAACTGCAAGTGGCGATTTAAGTCATCATGTAAAAGAAATTGCTTCCCCTTATCCAACTATTAAAGATGCTTCTGGAAAAACTAAAGCATTGTCAGGTACTAGTTGGGAAACCATGGCTGGCTATAGTCGCGCCGTACGCAAAGGCAATCGAATTTTAGTTTCTGGCACTACTGCCACACATGGTGCAAGTTTGATTGGAGGAAATGACCCCGCGGCACAAGCCCATTTTGTTTTTGATAAAATCGAAGGTGCCATTCAATCCTTGGGTGGTAAGTTAGAAGATGTAGTGCGTACGAGGGTATTTGTCAAAGACATTACCCAATGGGAACCTATTGCCAGAGCGCATGGACAACGTTTTGCTAACATACAACCAGTGAACACCATGGTTCAAGCCAATTTAATTGGCGATGAATATTTGGTTGAAATTGAAGCAGAAGCCATTGTAGCATAAATTATTGATACGCATTGATGGTTTGAATGGAGCCATCTTTATTGTATTTTAATTCAGTCATTTTAATATTCCTCAAATGTGTTTTACCAGACAATTCTGTGTCATGGTAAAAAAGATACCATTTAGATTTATATTGGATAATGGAATGATGGCTAGTCCATCCTTGCACTGGTTTTAAGAAAATACCTTGGTAAGTAAAAGGCCCATAGACATTGTCTCCAATGGCATAGCATAAATTATGGGTATCTCCTGTAGAATAAGTAAAATAATACTTGCCTTTGTATTTATGCATCCAAGCAGCTTCAAAAAATCTTTTGTCATTGTTTTGTTCTAAAAAAAGATTTCCGTTCTTATCCAATAGCTTAATTTCTCTTGGCGCTTCTGCAAAACTTTTCATATCTGCACTTAACTTAGCCACCCTTGGTAAGATAGCGGTTTCATTGGCAGCTTTAAGTTTGGCATCGGCGTGGTAAATATTATTGTCCCATCTTTGAAGCTGGCCACCCCAAATCCCTCCAAAATACATATAATACTCATTGTTATCGTCTTTAAATACAGCTGGATCGATACTGTAAGTTCCTTTAATCTCGGTAGGTTCGGCTTTAAATGGACCCTCGGGATGTTTGCTGGTAGCTACGCCTATTTTAAAAATATCTGCTTTGTCTTTGATGGGAAAATACAAATAATAGACGCCATTTTTAAACGCCGCATCGGGCGCCCACAATTGGCGACCCGCCCAAGGAATGTCTTTTTTATCAATGGCTACGCCATGATCAATCATTTTAGCCCCAACCGAATCCATGGAAAAAACATGATAATCACGCATGTCAAAATGATCGCCATTGTCATTCTCAGGAATCCCCGCATCAATATCATGCGAAGGATAAATGTAAATTTTATTGTTAAATACATGAGCAGAAGGATCTGCCGTATACATGTGGCTCACTAATGGTTTTGAAATAGGTTTCAAATTTGATTGACCTATTCCAACACTAAAAAATAAAACACCAATAAAACTGAAAATTAAATTTTTCATAGACAATAAATTATTAATTGCCTTATGAAGATAAGAAAAACTAATTATAATTTAACCGTACTCATCCCGCCATCAATGTGCAAAATTTGACCCGTCACCCAACTAGATTTATCGGTCAATAAAAATTCTACTGCATTAGCGATATCAAGGGAACTGCCTACCCTTTTAAGCGGATGCCTTTGGGCATTGGCTTCTATTTTTTGATCTGTATTCAATAAAGCAGCAGCCAATGGTGTATTGGTTAAGGAAGGGGCTATACAATTGACTCTAATAGTTGGTGCCAATTCTGCTGATAGCGCCTTGGTCAAACCCTCAATGGCGCCTTTAGAAGCAGCCACCATAGAATGAAAATTAAGTCCTAATTGCACGGCAACGGTTGAAAATAATACAATGGAAGCGTTGTTGCTTGCTTTTAAATGAGGCAAGGCAGCTTGAATTGTTTTAATCGCGCCTATCACTTGCAATTGATAATCTTTTGTAAAATCATCTGGTGCTATACGAGCAAAAGGCCTCAAGCTAATCGATCCGGGGCAATACACGAATCCATCAAGCACAGGGGGTAAAAAATTTAATTGGATATTATCCTCTAAAACATTCAATGGATGGTATTGAATACTGGCATCGTTCACAGGATGTGTATGATAAGTTGCATATACAGTATGCCCTGCTGCAGCTAATTGCTTTGCTAATTGTTCACCAATACCGGAAGATCCTCCAATGATTAAATAAGTTGACATAGTATAATTAAATGTTTACTCTTTCCACTCAATAGGAATAGAAATTTCGTTTTTGCGACCAATGAATTCAAAAGGTGCATTGTAGCCTAAGAAATTAAAGCCGCCGATTATTTTAATATTTTTCTTGTTCAATAAATCAACCAATTGATTGGTGTACTTATTTATTTTTTCGTCATTGGCATAACCGCCAAAGGAAATAACTGCTGCATAAAGTTCTTTAGACTGCATGATTTGAACGCTAGCATCTTTGGGTTTGGGCAAACTAGACGCGTCATACTTTTCAGGCATCACAAAACTCATGGAAGAACCCTGCTCACTCATTTCCATTCTTACAGGGGCTGTCATGGCAATACTTTTATTTTGTTCATTGCCACCAAAAATATAGCCCGCTAGTTTTCTAAAACCCCCACTGGCTAATTGTTTGTAGTTGGTGCTAGTTGAATGAATGGTCGCAAATGTAGAAGATGGATAAAAGCGTATTTCAAACCCTTCCTCTAATTTTACCAGTCGGTATTTTTGGGTCTCTATTTTAGATGCTGAAACAGCTCTAAAAGATTGAAAAACA
>Ga0194037_1000350_pt1 | contig 36287 bp, 23 predicted proteins | sample JunL306m_MetaG_FD_148653 | JGI IMG/M metagenome (GOLD analysis project Ga0194037, IMG submission 148653) | Anoxic zone freshwater microbial communities from boreal shield lake in IISD Experimental Lakes Area, Ontario, Canada - Jun2016-L304-6m | ecosystem: Environmental > Aquatic > Freshwater >... | reverse complement strand
GTGAGGCATAAAGCAAATAACCACCGAGAAAATAGATAACGAAAAGCACTACTATTTGAGCAAAATCAAATCCATTCAACATCGTATAAACCTCACGAACCATGTTTTGGGTTTCGCTGGCTGGCGGTGTTTGCACACCCATTCCCATTGTATTAGCCTGTTGCAAGGCACTTACATCAATGTTTCCGCCAATAAAACTACCCACCGCAGCCGAAATCAACAAAGTGAGCACCAACCACAGAAAAAATTGGGTTAATCCAACCATCGCAATACCAATGATTTTGCCCATCATTAACTCAAATGGTCTTACTGACGATATGATGACTTCCACTATACGACTAGTTTTTTCCTGCACCACGCCACTCATTACTTGTGCTCCATAAATAACGATGAACATATAAATCATAAAAGCCGAAATCATACCGATTGCCAAAGCCAATTCGGCAGAACCGATTTTATCTTTGCCGTTTTCGCCCCATTTCACAGTGGTTATTTCAATATTAGCGCGCGATTCCTCCACCATTTTTTTAAGGTTTGGAATATTGTGAGAGGCCAATTTTTTTTCTTCCACAAAATTTTTTAGCAATCCAGCCACATAGCTTTTCAATTCCAAGTTCACTTGCTCTTCCGAATAAAGCGTTGCTGCTTTGGGGTTTATTGCCAAATCACCGGATATAAGCAACAAAGCCGCAAACTCCTCATTTTTTGCGTTAGTTTTCCTTACCTTTTCGGCTGGCTTATCCACAAAATCAAAAGTGTAACTTTCATTATTTTTAAGCACTTCGCGATAACTATTGGTTCTGTCAATCACCACAATGTGCTTTTTGGTATTGTCCTTTATGCTCGACAACCAAAGCGGCACCATTATCATTCCGGCAAACAATACAGGCGTTAGAAATGTGAGTATAATGAAAGACTTTTTCATTACTCGCGAAGTATATTCTCGTTTTATAATCAGACTAATTTTGCTCATGGTTTCACAGTTTGGATAAAAATGTCGTTCATACTTGGTAATAATTCTTTGAAAGAGAGAATCTCTGTTTGATGCATTAAAGCACTCAACAATATATTGTTACTGTCGGAAGTTTGTTTTTTTATTGTGCTTTCTACAATTCCATTTTTCGGATGTTGTGAAAGCAATTCAAAACCATTTTCGGAAATTGGGCTAGCTGAACCGACTATAAAAGTATTGGTAGCATGTGATGCGCGTATTTCAGCCACATTTCCTTGCAGCACAATTCGCGATTGATTTACCAGCGAAATATTTTCACAAAGTTCTTCCACCGATTCCATGTTGTGGGTAGAAAAAATAATGGTGGCACCTTGGTCGCGAAGATTGAGAATTTCACGTTTCATAAGGTCTACATTCACGGGGTCGAATCCGCTGAAAGGTTCATCAAAAATAAGTAACTTCGGTTCGTGCAAAATGGTGGTGATAAATTGCACTTTCTGTGCCATTCCTTTCGATAACTCTTCCACCTTTTTGTTCCACCAAGCTTGTATTTCAAATTTTTCGAACCAATACTTTAAAGCCTTTAACGCATCGGCTTTCGTCATTCCTTTCAGTTGGGCAAGGTACAAAGCCTGTTCGCCCACTTTCATTTTTTTGTACAAACCACGCTCTTCGGGTAGATAGCCAATCTGCTGTACATCAGCCGAATTCAACCGTTTTCCATTCATACGTACCTCGCCACTATCGGGAGCTGTAATGCAATTAATGATACGAATCAAGGTGGTTTTACCTGCGCCGTTTGGCCCCAATAAACCATAAACTGTGTTTTCTGGCACTGTCAGACTCACACCATCCAAAGCACGATGTCCGGCATATTGTTTTACTACATTTTCTACTTCTAATAAAATCATTTTTTTTATCTAATGTCCAAAGTCAAAGGTCGAATGTCTTTGCTGTTGGGGTGGTTATTAAATCTAAAATTTACATTTTCCCTTCATCGCTAAAACTATAATATTTATTGTGGGCAATAATTATATGGTCGAGCAAAACAATACCAATGGCCTCACAACCAGCTTTTATTCGCTTTGTAATTTCATCATCTTCGCGACTGGGACGATTTTGTCCAGATGGATGATTGTGTGCCACAACAACAGAAGATGCAGATTTTTCAATGGCTATTTTCAACAACATAGGTATATCAACAACTGTTTGTCTAGACCCACCTTGCGTAAGTCGTTTTACATCAATTACTTTATTAGCTCCGTTGAGCATTCCTAACCAAAATTCTTCGTGTGGTAAATCGGCCAGATGTGGTTCGAACAACTCAAAAAGATGTATACTTGAGGTGATTTTTTTTCGTTCCAATGTATCGGATATCTTTCTCCTTTTGCCCAATTCCATTGAAGCCATAATGGTAATGGCTTTCGCTTGTCCAATTCCTTTGAAACGTTTGCACAAATCTGGAATGCTTAGACGAGCCAGCTCATTCAGATTATCACCGCAATCGTGAAGAATGCGACGCGAAAGTTCTACTGCCGTTTCATTTTTATTGCCAATTGCAATTAAAATTGCCAACAATTCAGCATCCGAGAGACTTTGAGCACCTTTTAGGAGCATCTTTTCGCGTGGTCGGTCATCTTCAGCCCACTCGCGAAGGGTCATTCTTTTATCGTCTGTTTCCATGCGTCAAAATTACACAAATAATCTAATTAACAACATAGAAATTAGAAATAAAAAAAACCGATTAAATTCCAAAAATTGAAAGTTTAATCGGCTGCTTATAATAATAAGGTCAGATATTGTACTATTTTCATGTTTCAATATGCCATTCTAATTAATTCTACTTTGCCAAATTAAAGATTTAACCACAATAGACACAATAGAAAATCAAAATCAAAGATAAAAAGTACACGATTGACAAATACCTATCGGTATTTTAAGACTTAATACACTATAATAATGCTGAAAGCATTATTATAGTGTAAACTATTGATTCTATTGTGGTTCAAATATTTTCAACTTTTATTTTAGTAAAGTAGAATTAATTAGTGGCTTAATTTGATATGTATTTTTGAATACAAAAAAGGCTGTTTCAATTAGAAACAGCCTTTTCCTTAGTTGCGGAGGCTCGACTCGAACGAACGACCTTTGGGTTATGAGCCCAACGAGCTACCACTGCTCCACTCCGCGATATTTTGTACTGCAAAAGTACTGCTTTTTTTTGATTTACCAAACTTGAGAGCGTTATATTTTGACTATTTGTTTCAATATTTGTCTATGCGTATGATTGTCAAAGTATTTGCTATGATATATTAATGTCGTTTTTGCTAAAATGGATTGGTTTTGTATCATAATGAAACAATTTTAAGGCAGTACTTGATTATATTCATCATTATTATGCGAAATTAGCCCTACTGATTGTCTTTTTTTTATGTTTATAATAAAAAAAACGCTATATTTGCAGCTCGTAAAAAAAAATCGAAATAATTAATGTCTTATTTAAAATAAAATTTTTCCATGCAAAACAAAGGACTTGTCAGACTTTTTGCCATAGCACTAACCTTAGTCTGCTTATTTTACCTTTCATTCAGCTTTGTAACAGGTAATTACACTAAAAAGGCTGCAGCGTACGCAGCTGGTGACAAATTAAAAGAGTTCAACTACCTGGATTCAATCGCCAGCGAAAAGGTTTGGCTCGGTTACACGCTTAAAGAATGTCGTGAAAAAGAAATCAACTTAGGTCTCGACTTAAAAGGTGGAATGAACGTAACATTGGAAGTTTCGGTTCCCGATATTATCCGATCGTTGTCAGATTTTAACACCAATCCAACTTTTATTCAGGCATTGGATAGTGCTACAAAGCTTCAATACACAAATAGTCAGGTGCCCTACCTTGATTTGTTTGTTAAAACTTACACCAATATAGACCCAAATGCTAAGTTGGCCACTATCTTTAGTACTTTCGAGCTAAAAGATAAAATCTCGTTGACCACTTCTAACGCAGATGTTGTAAAAGTATTGAAAACGGAAATTGATGGAGCCATAAGCAATTCATTCAATGTGTTACGTACTCGTATTGACCGTTTTGGTGTGGTACAACCTAACATTCAAAAACTAGAAAGTACTGGTCGTATCTTAATTGAACTTCCCGGTATTAAAGAACCAGAACGTGTTCGGAAATTGTTGCAAGGTTCTGCCAATTTGGAATTCTGGGAAACTTATGAAGTAAGCGAAATCTTCAACAACCTTGTTGAAGCTAATAAAATAATATACGCATTACAATCGGCTGGTGGTGCAACTCCTGCAGCAAAAGTTGATTCTACAACAAGCAAAACAGCTGCAGCAAAAGTAGCTGCAACTAAAGTTGTTAGTAAATTAGACAGTATAAAAGCTACTTTAGCTTCGGGAAAGAAAGTTGAATCTAAAACTGACTCAACAAAAATGATGGCACAAAACCGCAAGGAAAATCCATTATTTGCTTTACTTCAGGTTGATAATCGCGGACGTGGCCCCATTGTTGGTATGGCACAAAGCAAGGATACTGCAAAAATCAATGCCTATTTAGCAATCAAACAAGTTAAAGAAGTTTTACCACGTGATTTAGGTTTACGTTGGACAGTAAAAGCGTTGGACAAAAAAGGTGAGATATTCCAATTAATAGCCATTAAAATCACCAATCGTGATGGTCGTGCACCACTTGGTGGTGATGTAATAACAGATGCTCGTGCTGACTTTAGTCAAACATCGGCTTATGCCAATGTAAGCATGACTATGAATGCCGAAGGTTCTAAAACTTGGGCACGTATGACCAAAGACAATATTGGTAAATCAATTGCTATTGCTTTGGACGGATATGTTTATTCATTCCCAACAGTTAATACTGAAATTTCTGGTGGAAGTTCACAAATTACAGGTAACTTCACTGTAGAAGAAGCAAAGGATTTGGCCAACACATTGAAATCGGGTAAAATGCCTGCTCCGGCACGTATTGTACAAGAAAACATTGTAGGACCTACATTGGGACAAGAAGCTATAGATGATGGACTTTTGTCGTTCATTATTGCCTTTATAATGGTTTTACTTTATATGATTCTTTATTACGGACTTGTTCCTGGTCTTATTGCTGATATAGCATTAATCATCAATGTATTCTTCTTGTTTGGAGTTTTGGCTTCCTTTGGTGCGGTGCTTACTTTACCTGGTATTGCGGGTATAGTTCTGACCTTGGGTATGGCCGTGGATGCAAACGTACTGATGTATGAACGTATTCGAGAGGAGATGAACAAAGGTAAAAACATGCGTAAAGCCATAGATGATGGTATTGGTCATGCTCTTTCGGCCATTATCGACTCTAACGTAACTACAATTATTACCGGTGTAATCTTGGCTTATTTTGGAACAGGACCTATTAAAGGTTTTGCTGTAACTGAGATAATTGGTGTAATTACATCGTTCTTTACCGCTGTGTTCCTTACACGTTATATGTTGTATCTATATGCCGATCATAAAAGTGCAAAAGAGATTACATTTATTACTGGGGTAACCAAAAACTGGTTCAAGGACATGAAAGTTGATTTCATGGGTATGCGTAAATGGTTTTATGGTTTCTCGGCTGCGTTGATATTAATCAGCTGTATCTCATTTGCAGTTCGTGGATTCAGTTTGGGTATTGACTTCTCTGGTGGACGTAATTACGTTGTAGCTTTTGATCAAAAAGTAAGTTCAGACAATGTTCGTAGAATGCTTGGAAATGCATTTGAAGGTGACGTTCCTCAAGTAATTACAATCGGCTCTGATAATCAGGTACGTATCGCTACGAAATATAAAATTAAAGATAATTCTCCAACAATTGACAACGAAATTGAAGGGAAAATATATGATAACTTAAAACCACTTCTAAAAAGTTCGGTTACTAAAGAGCAATTCATAAAAGAGAATATAAAAAGTTCTGCAAAAGTAGGACCAACGGTTGCAGATGATATTAAGCGTTCTGCAATTTGGGCGGTAATTCTAGCAATTTTCGGTATTGGTTTATATATCTTTATTCGATTCCGTGAATGGGGTTATGCTTTGGGAGCAATAGTTTCCTTAGCACATGATGCCATAATTGTATTAGGTGCATTCTCATTGTTACATGGATTTTTACCATTCTCTATGGAAATTGACCAAGCGTTTATTGCTGCCATATTGACGGTAATTGGATACTCGGTACATGACACGGTAATTAACTACGATAGAATTCGTGAAAACGTATTGTTATTCCCTAAACGCGACAGAATAACATTGATTAACTTATCTGTGAATGAAATGTTGGGACGTACATTCAGTACAACCATGACAGTAATTCTAACATTACTTGCCATGTTTATATTTGGTGGTGAAACAATTCGTGGATTTATATTTGCCATGTTGTTTGGTATAATTTTCGGAACATATTCTTCAGTATTTATTGCTTCACCTATTACTGTGGAAATGGGTAAATTAGTAAACTTGGCAAAAAGCAAAAAAGAGGCCAAGAAAGCAGCTGAAATAGCAAAAAAATAATTCTTGGAAATATGTATTTTAAAAGCTAAAAAGCCTTGCTGAGAAATTCAGCAAGGCTTTTTTAATTTCAATAACCTGGAGAAAATTGGGCAGGATAATGATTCTATTGACCAATAAGTACAACACCTATGTAGGATTACATATTCTGTAAGTAATGTCAGTAGGAGGGATTGTATCTTTACTTTTGATATTCATGAACATTGTAATGAGCAAGTAATTAATAAAGACCAGAACTCATCAATACAAGTCGTTGCTTTTGTATTTATCAATAATGGTTTCAATGACAGAATCCTCATTTTCCTTATGAAATTCTGACTTTAAGTCTGTTCCGAATATCTTGCCAACTCCATACCAAAATGTAGCAGGAAATGCGCCTTTATAGTCTTTTATTATCTGATAACCTGTTCTATTTGTCTCGCGAGCAATGAGTTTCAGTAATAACCTACCTTGAGAGGTTGACATGTTTCTTACAGCGGATTCATATTCTTTAAAAAGGATTTTCTCTGTTTCCTTAATCAATGCCTTCTTTTCAGATTCACTCGTCATAGCAGCAAGTTGTATGTTCAATTTTTCAATAATCTCCCGAGTTTTCAGTGCATAGGGATATGCTTTTCTGAAGTTCCTTATGTTCTTGTAATTCTTGAAGTAATACTGATACTTATCACGATCTTTCTGACTCTGCTGATTTATTTCTCTTCGAGTAATCACTTTCTGTAACTTACTAACTTGAGTTAGAATCGCAGAATCTTTTTTAGCTTGTAAATCAGAGTCCGTTTTTTGGACTAGAATAACTTCAGGTTTAGGTACTGCAATCGTCTCAGGAATAGCCAAAGCGGCTTCTTCTATTTCAGCGGCAGTACGCGTAGGTTGTTGAGATTTAATTTCACCTTTCTCTTTGGAAACACTTTCGGAGGCTTTATCTTTTTGTTGTGTCAGGGGATTTTTTCCAGGTGGAGTAAATGAACTAACTTCGGGTGAAAAGTCTTCCATTTGGAGCTGTAAAGCATCCAATTCGTCGTTAGATAAGTGGGAAGATTGTTCGTCAGAAAACTCAAGAGTAAGTAGCCCAAAAAGCAATAAATTGATAAATACGGTGCCAATAACTGCTATAAAACGGCTTTTATATTTGTGATGATAAATCATTGTTTATCATTTAAAGAAAAGTTCAAATGAGATTATTGTTAATAGCTTAAATGTAATGTAAACGGACTATTCTTTTTTGGTTGCCAAAATCATTTTTACATTGAGTTTGTTTCCAATTTCAAGCACATTAACCAGTTGTTGTATTGCTAAAGTATTATCACAACGTAAAACCACAAATGCTTCTTTGTCTTTGCTTGCCTCAATGGACAAAACCGATTGAAGTTGATTGAAGGGAACTTGTTTGTTGTTCACAAAGTATTGTAACTCTTTATTTATTGAAAGCAAAATTTCCTTTTTGTGAATTGACTGCGTGTTTTTGGCACTTGGCAAGTTCAATTTAATAACATTAGGGCTTAATAGAGTAGATACAATGATGAAGAACAGCATTAAGAAAAACATAATGTCATTCATGGCAGAAGTAAATATTTCTGCACCTACTTTATTTTTGGATCGTAAATTCATTTGTTTGGTTCCTGTAAAAAATCGATGAAATTCATAGCATTGCGCTCCATTCTGTTCACAGCCTTGCCTACTTTTATGTTCAGCCAGTTATAGAAAACATACGCTAAAATACCTACAATAAGTCCAGAGGCACTCGAAACCATTTTGACGTAAAGTCCAGCTGAAACAGCACCAATACTAACGTCACTGGTTTGGGAAATGTCAAAGAATATTTTTATTACCCCCAAAATAGTTCCTAAAAATCCGAACATTGGTGCAATACCAGCAATCACAGCCAAAATTGGAAGCCCTTTTTCGAGTTCATACACTTCAAATTTACCAACAATTTCTATCGATTCCTCAATTTCTTTGATAGGTCTGCCAATTCTTTTTATACCTTTCTCAACCATACGGGCAATAGGCAAATCATTTTTTTTGCACAGTAGCAATGCTTTGTCAATCTTCTCAGATTCAATCATTTCCTGAATGTCGTTCATGAAATTACCTTCATTGGAAGAAGCATTATGTATGGTTATGTAACGTTCTATAAAAATATATATGGCCACAGCAAAAAGTATTCCAATTGGTATCATTATAATACCCCCTTTTTGGATAATATCCCAGAGGGAAACTACTGATGGTTTTGAAACAATCGGAATTGTGTTGACCGCTGAACTAAGCGTGTCGACAATTGGTGCGGCTTGTAGAAGAATTGAAAGCATTATTTTATACTTTTTGATTAAATGTTATTTTATAACGGACACTCAGAGGTTTTATTTTAAACCAAATGGTTTTTGACTTATAAATAGATACAAAAGTAAGCCTTTTAATCAATTGATTTATTTTCTACGTTAGAAACAATGGAATTTTATGTTTTTTTTGAGAAAAAGTATCGATTCTTTTTATCATCAGTCACCGAATCCATCAATGCTTCTGCAAAAAATCGCCCAAATTCACATCTCTTTCTAGTCCCATTTTTTTTCGCAAACGATATCGGTTCATTTCTACGCTTCGGATGGACATGTTGAGTAATGGCGCAATGTCTTTGGATGATAAATCCATTTTCAGATAAGCACATAGTTTTTTATCGCTCACACTAAGGTCAGGATAGGTTTCGCCGAGTTTTTTCAAGTAATTCTCGTATACTAAATCGAAGTTTTCTTCGAATTTTTTCCAGTTGTTATCGTTTTCAATATTTTGTTTTATATTTTTCTCCATTTTACTTAGGCGTGCTAATACCGCTTTTGGGTCTTGATTTGTATTTAACTCATTGGTAGCTTTGGAAACATGGTCCATTATTTCCTGCAGCATCTCATTTTTTCGTATCAGATTCATTGTCGAGCTAGCCAATTCTTGAGACTTATGCCGCAATTCGTATTGAAGTTGTTGATTCTTAAGTTCTTTTATTTCCTTCTTTTTTTCTGACGCCACTTCTTCAAACAGTTTCTTTTGTTCATTTAATTCCACTTCTTTTATTTGTTCCATTTCTCTAGCACCTTTTTTGGAGCTATTATTCACCCAAATTGCTAATTTTAAGAGGCTAGTCAAGAACAACAGAACATATACAATGATGGCAACTGAAGATTCATACCAAGCTGGCAAAATGGTAAAAGAATATGTGCAAATGGCTTCCTTTGATTCAAGTAAATCACGCGCACGAACCTTAAATACATAATTTCCTTTGGGTAATTGAGTGTATTCTTTAATATTGTCAGAACTGTAATTTGACCATGTTTCATCGTAATTTTCAAGCATGTAGCTATATTGCACCAGTCCTTCATTCCGATACTCGGGCGCTACAAACTCAAAACGTAATGAATTATTTTTGTGGCTATAGGCATCCTTGGTTTTGCCTTTACCAATATTCTGTGTACTGCTGCCCATAGCTTTACCATTGCCATTAGTAACAACAACATTGTGAAGAATAACTTTGAAAGTATTTTTTGTTTTTGTTTTTTGTCTTGCATCCAACCAGCAAAATCCATCTTCAGTACCCATTATTAAATTTGTATCGTCAATGAAGTTAAAGTGCTCAAAACCAATCAGCAATTTTGGTTGTAAAATTCTATATGTCAAGGAGTCAATTCTATAGACATTTTCAGTCTTTTTTATTGCTAGCCCTACAAACTTTCCTGAAACACACCATACATCACCGTTTTTGCTTTCATGTAATCTCATATAGCTTGGTAGAGTATTAAATAATTTATTCCATTTGATATAAGGTTCCATGCAGTCCTTTTTCTTGTTGAAGAAATAGAACCCACGTTCCGAAGAAAATACATTTTCATTGCCAATGTGAAATACGGTGTTATTTCTATTACTTGGAAATCCTTTATTATTATCGTACAAATCCACACGGGTTATACTGTCCATGATTGCGTTAAAATGTAGCCGAAACATTCCCTTTTGCCAATGAGAAAACCAGATGTTACCATCTGCATCTTCCTCAAACATAGGGCTAGACTCTGTAAATTTACCTTTTATAAAATGAGAAAATTTCCAATTATTTCCAAACTTCTTAAGAATGAACAAACCTTGATATGAGCAACCCAAAATTAATTCTGGATGTTTCCTTAATTGTTTAACAGACCAAGTACCTTGTAATTCCAAAACACGTTCAATATGATCGGGATGGATTATGAAAAAACCTTGGTCACTACCACAAAAAACAGTATTGTCTATTTCAGTTAAGCTCCATATTTGTCCCTCCATACTTTTGACTAATTTTAATTGAAGAGGTAAAGGGCTATTTGGTAACGGGTATGAAGCTGTATAAAGTCCTTGATTTGTACCAAAATACATGATGTTGTTTTTCAACAACGAAGTATAGCCAGCGCCGTATAAGTTGTTGGTTCCAAACAGATTGCGAATTGGACTGTTGAGTATTACATAGTCTATCCCTTTGTCAAGACCTAACCAAAGGTTTTGTTGATTGTCGAATGCGACACTAAGTACAGTGTTGTTTTGTAAGCCTGAAAATGTATTTACATATATAACTGATTTGTCATCTATATTTTGAACAACAATGCCACGTTGAACAGTTCCGTATACCAATTGTTTACCATTAGTAGTGGCACAGAAAACCTGATTTGTTTTCAGGAATTCGTCTATACCTGTAATATATGGGGCTATAGAACTGCCATCATAGACAAATGTGCCAAAAAAACTGGTTACAATCAATACTTTATACTCTCCTAAAGGTAGAATGGAGCAAACTTTTTTGTTTTGGAGTAATTCTGAACCAGGAATTTGTACAAATATATTTCCATTTAACATAAAAAGGCCTTTTTGTGTACTGGCCACAAAAAGGACATTGTGAACAAATGCCGAAGCATCAATACTTCCATTAAAATGTAAGCTTTTAATGGCATCTCCAGTGTATTCAAGAATGTATTTTTCAGCCTGAAAATAGATTTTTTTATCACCCTGTACTATTTTATAAATTTCATTTGAATTGACTGGGGTTTTTGCCAACTTGTTGACTAATGAATGATACTCCAATTGACCATTTTTTATCTCTTGAAAGTACCCAAATTCATTGAAAGTGGCTGCGTAAATTCTTCCATCTTTCGAATGTAATACAGACCGAACATTGGTTCCATTCTTTATTGGGATGGTTGACCAGTTTTTACCATCAAACTCCAGTAATCCAAAATTATTGGCAAAGTACATAGAATTCGTTTCATCTTGTGTTATTGCCCAGTTTTGTGTTCCTGATCGATAGTTTGCACGGGTAAAATTTCTAACCATGGGTTGGATAGCATATGCAGTTATTTGGATAATTGATAAAAGTAGAAGATAAATAAATTTTTTCATGCATAGAAATTTTAGAAAGTTGAAAGTATTTTGAATTTGAGCTCAATGTTAGTATAATTTTTTTAGTTGAAAAGAGCTGTGAAATATGTTACACAACATGTTATTTTTTAAAGTGCTGAAAAACAGAAAAGTAAAAATTGATTTGTTGTAGTATTGTGTACTTAATATTGGGTTTAAATGTATTTTTGTGAGGGAAATAATTTCATTATCTCATACTAACCATCTATATTTGCATCGTTGAATATCTCAAAATATCGTAATAAAAATAATAGAATACTACATAATAATTGGATTGTAAATAAATGAATAAAATTTTACACGTATGAAAAAAACATTTTTACTTTGTTACTGCCTAATTTTTTCTCTTTTTCTATCCGCACAATCATCACAGGTTACTGGAGTTGTAACAGCTTTAGAAGATGGACAGCCATTAATTGGTGTTAGTGTGGTAGTTAAAGGTGTTCCCGGCATAGGAACTATTACTGATTTAGATGGGAAGTTTTCAATTAAAGTGCCTGTAGGCAAATCACTTAAATTCTCTTATATTGGTTATGTAGAGCAAATAAGAGATGTTAAAGGAGCTGCTGTATTAAACGTGGTTATGGCTTCCAATTCAAAAATGTTGGACGAAGTAGTAGCCATTGGTTATGGTACGATTAAAAAAAGTGATTTAACGGGTGCTGTTTCTTCTGTAAGTGCCGACAAGTTGAAAAAAACTCCAGTCTCCAGTCTCGATCAAGCTATGCAAGGTCGTGTTTCGGGTGTAACGGTGAATGCCAATAGTGGCCAACCGGGAGCAGCAGCAAGTGTTTACATACGTGGTATTGGATCTCCAAATGGCGGTACTGGTCCTTTGTATGTAGTGGACGGAGTGATTGTAGGAAGTATCAGTTATTTAAGCCCGAGTGATATTGCATCGCTCGAAGTTTTGAAAGATGCTTCTTCTACTGCTATTTACGGATCGCGTGGCGCCAATGGTGTAATTCTTGTAACCACTAAAAAAGGGTCTGACAGTCCAAAAGCAAATATTTCGGTTGATACTTATTTCGGAGTTCAAAATCGTTGGAGAAAAATCGATTTGATGAAACGTGATGAGTTTGCAACAATTAAATCAACTTTAGATGGATCCAACGACTATCTGGTAGCAAATGGATTGAACAAGTGGATTGAAAGTTATCTCACAGGAAAGAAATCCCCATATTTTCCTAAAATTGCGACTACTACTTACCCACAGGGTATGGATTACAATACAGTAGATACCGATTGGCAAGATGAGGTGTTTCAAAAAGATGCTACCATTCAAAATCATTACATTTCATTTGATGGTGGAAGCAAAACATCACAATACGCCGTTAGTGCAGGATATTTTGACCAACAAGGTACTATTATTGGCTCAAATTACAAAAGATACACCTTGAGAATGAATACAGCTTATCAATTAAGGAGCTGGTTAAAAGTTGGGGAGAATTTTTCATTCGTAACTTCAACAAGCCGGAATGCTATGAACAATAGCTCTAGTGCTGGTGCATCCATTTTATCTGCTGCATTGGCCATGGCACCTTGGGATCCTACTCATTACCCAGCCGGATCGTGGAGTTATAGTACTTCTGCTTCCGCTGGTTATCCTGCCGGTAGAGATTTGGGAGGACAAATATCTGCCTCATCAAATTTCAAAAATGTAACCAATCCTTTTAGTATGGTAGAAAATTCGGTTCCATCGAACAAAAATGAACAGTTTTTGGGAGATGTTTATGTTGAACTTACTCCTGCAAAAGGCTTGACCATTCGCTCCGATATTAGTATGGATAAAGGTTACTCTTCCGATAAATTGTTCAAATACAATTACATGTATTCTGCTTATGATAGAATGGACAAGAATTTTTTCACAAGCTCAATGACCCGATGGTCAACTATCATCAATGAAAACACAATTACTTATAATAAAATAATTGGCAAACATGATTTTACATTTTTGGGAGGACAAACCACTCAAGAAGTAAACTATAGCTATATAGGTGGCTCGGGATCTTCTATTCTGAATAGCGTTTCAGAAAATTGGTTGTTGTCCAGAACAACAGAGAAGCAGACTTTTGCAGGTGATGATATGTGGCGAACCAGAATGTTTTCATTATTAGGTCGAGTAATGTACAAGTATGATGATAAATATATTTTTACTGCCAATATCCGTTCTGATGGTTCGAGTAGATTTCCTGATAGTCCAACAGGATTGTTTCCCGCTTTTGCTTTTGCATGGAAGATAAATGAAGAATCATTCATGAAAGATTTTAAGAACTTGGATCAATTAAAACTTCGTTTTGGATGGGGTAAAATTGGAAATGACCAGATTCCTGATAATAGTTTTGTACCAGTTATGTCGAATAACGGTCCAACATTTGTCGATTATGTTTTAGGAAACCCACAGGCATTGGCCAACGGTGCTGCATATCTTACTGCCGTAAACAAAGGTGGACACTGGGAAAATCTGACGTCTTCAAATCTTGGTGTGGATTTTGGATTTTTTAATGGATTAATTTCAGGTAATCTTGACTTATTTGTAAGAGACACAGAAGATGCTTTATTGACAGTAAAAGGACCCGCACAAGTTGGTAATAGGTGGGATGCTATGGCCAATGTTGGATTGATTAGAAACCAGGGTGTAGAGTTGATGCTTGAACACAAAAACAAAATTGGTAGTGTAAAATACAATATTGGATTAAATGCATCATACATTAAAAATGAGCTAGTTAGTTTAAATGGAGGTGATAAAATTTATTACGATAAATCAATCTGTGACAAAGGATATTCTCTATTTACTTTCTATGGATACAAATATGATGGTGTTTTTAAATCAGATGAAGAGGCATTAGCATATAAAAACTCTACAGGTAAAGTGATACAACCTGGCGCTGTAGGTGGTGATGCTCGATTTATTGACCAAAATGGTGATGGCAAAATTGATGATGCTGATAGAGTTGACATTGGTAATAATTTCCCAAAAATCAGTTATGGTTTTAATGTTTCATTAGATTGGAAAGGTGTCGACTTACAAGTATTCCTACAAGGAGTTGCTGGAAATCAAATTTACAATGCAGCACGCGAAAGACTTGAAGGAAAGGGAGAAGAAGCTACTTTAAGCACTGCGATGCGTGATGTTTGGACTGTAACTAATCCTTCGGGGTCAATTCCAAATCCATATGGAAGTACTAACAACATGCTAGTTTCCAGTCGGTTTATTGAAGATGGTTCATATTTACGCTTAAAGAACGTACAATTAGGTTATACTATTCCGAAATCAATTACTGAGAAAGTTGGTATGAGTCGATTACGTGTTTATGTTTCAGGCAATAATGTGTTGACCTTCACTAAATATACTGGCTATGACCCAGAAGTAGGTAATCGTGGAGTTGACTATGGCAATTATCCTCAATCAAGAACCTTTTTGGTAGGTGCAAATATCAATTTCTAATTTTAATGACAAAAGCTAAATCATTCATTATCAATTTAAATTTACAAAGATGAAAAAATATATTTTTAAAATAATGTTCGTTTTGTCGTTATCAACAACATTGATTTCGTGCGAAGATTGGTTGACTGCACCGAAGCTAGGTGTAACGAAACTGGAAGACTTTTTTACTAGTGGAAAAGCTGCCATACAGGCTGTAAATGGCGCTTATGTGCCTTTGATGTGGGAATTCAACTCCACATATTATCCTGAATGGTTTGTGGGTGACGTAATGTCGGACGACGCTCTAAAAGGCGGTCAAAGTATTGGAGATATGTCTATGGTTTATGACATGGAAAACTTCAAAACAGCAACCAACAACGCTTATTTACTCGATTTTTATAGAGGTCAATACCAAGGAATAGCACGTGCAAATCTCGTGTTAGAACAAGTTCCGGCAATGAAAACCGATACGTCAATGAGCTTAAGTGTGAAAAATAGAATCATTGGTGAAGCAAAATACTTAAGGGCAATGTATTATTTCCGTTTGGTACGCATTTTTGGTGGAGTTCCTAAAGTTGATTTTGTTATACAGTCATCAAATCAATGGAAACAACCTCGTGCATCAAAAGAAGAAATTTACAGTTTCATAATTTCCGATTTGGAATCAGCTAATTTGTTGCTTTGGAAAAAGAGCAAATATGCAGCTGCTGATTTGGGTCGTGCTAACAAAGGTGCAGCCCAAGCCATGTTATTGAAAACAAATCTTTATATTCATCAATACGACAAGGCCAAATCATGGGGCGATTCAATTATTGCTTCAAACGAATACTCATTGGTTCCAAATTATGCCGACAATTTTACATTGGCTGGAGAAAACGGAAAGGAATCTGTATTCGAAATTCAATTCATGGATGATCCAACTAGTGACTTTGGACAAGGAAATGGTTTTACACGTGGATCATTCACAGTGATTCTTACGCGATCTCGGTCATCGAAAGCTGGCGGTTGGGGCTTCAATAAACCAACTCAAAACTTGTATGATAGCTATGAAGCAGCAGATCCTCGTAGAGATGTAACTATCTATAATCCAACAGATGCTGATATGACGAATCCTAACGAAGAAATCTATTTAGGATCTAGATACTGTAACAGAAAATACGCTTTAATGAATCCGGATGATTCTTACATAACCTTATCCCATTTTTCTCGTGGACCAATCAATAATAAAGTAATTCGCTATGCTGATGTCCTTTTGATGTATGCCGAGTCTTGTTGTGAAACTGGAAAATTGACTGAGGCCAAATCTGCTTTAGAATTGGTACGAAATAGAGCTCGGTCAGGTGCTTCCATTTTAGCAGCTTTCCCATACGGAACTTATGCCGACAATCAAACTGACTTACGCAAAGCCATCCGTCATGAACGTAGAGTGGAACTAGCCATGGAAGGTCATAGATGGTTTGATTTATGCCGTTGGGGAGTTGCCAAAGAAACTATGGATGCTTACGCTGCTAGTGAATCAGCTGCAGCTCGTGCTCAAATGGCTACTTTCGTTGCAGGTAAACATGAATTATTCCCAATTCCAGCTGCTGAAATTGATTTGAATCCAATGGATCAAAACCCGAATTACTAAATACAAAATTTTGGAAAGTAATTACCCGTAAATGGGTGATTACTTTTTACCAACTCATTATATTATCTATCTATTTACTAACAATTTAATTATTATCATTATGAAGAAGCTTACATTTTCTTTGATGCTGCTTGCAGCAAGTGCATTTGCAACTAGTGTTTATGCTCAGGACGATTTTACCAAAGGGTCAAATTATTATTTAATTTATTTAGATGATGTGTCTGCAGCAAAAATTCCTGCAGCTAACATTACAAAAGATTTCCGTGTTGACGACACAAATAACTTTTTGTATGTATGGAGTAGTACTTACACTTCTCTAACTCCATCTGGTCCAAATTGGAACGGTGAAGTGGGTGCTTTTCTTTCATTCTCAGTGAATTCTGTGGGTTGGTCAGGTCTTGGTTTTTCAGGCCCAATTTCCAAAGATATGACTGGAGTAACTTCTGATTACACCTTGCATATTGCACTGAAAGCATCTAATTCGGCATCACATATTATAGGTATGGATGGCCCTGGTGGATTATCAGCCAGAGTTTGTATCGGGCCTACTGCTTTTGTCGATGGAACTGTAACTTATCAACCATACGCCAACTTTACACGCGATAACAAATGGCATTTGATTGAAATTCCAATGAGTGAATTTTTCAACAAAGGGCTTCGTTACCCAGCAGCAGTACCTGCCAACGCCAATGTTATTTATTTCTTGAGTGGAGGTGTTGCTGGAACCTCAATTGCTATGGATGCAATTTTTGTTTATAAAAAATCTACTACAGGTTTGAATAGTGTAAAATCTGATTTGAATGTGATTCAAACCAGTAAAACACTTAGCGTTCCAAGTACAACTCAACCAATTGAATTATATAGCATTACGGGTTCAAAAGTAAGAGTTTCAAACGAAGCCATTATGGGTATTGAAGACATTCAAAAAGGTATTTATATCGTTCGTTCAGGAAGTCTCAGTAAAAAAATTGAGATTAAATAAATTATTTCTTCTCTGATTAAATTCAAAATACTCGCCGAATAAATTTATTCGGCGGGTATTTAAATCATCAAACTTTCAAAACGTCATGAAAAAGTTACTTGTCTTCAGTATAATTACTTTTTTTTGTTTGTCACTAACTGCTCAAACAAAAAATTACTCTTTGGTTTTTTCCGATGAATTCGACGGTTCTACCCTTGATTTAACGAAATGGAATATTCAGGTTGGTTATGCTGCCAATCAAGAAAAAGAGTATTATACTGACGGTACAAATAATATTCGAGTTGAAAACGGAAACTTAATCATTAGTGCAAAAAAGGAAAACTATGTTGTAGACCGTAATTATTCTTCAGGTCGAATTTATTCTAAAAGTAAGGGTTTTTTGAAATATGGAAAAGTTGAGGCCCGAATTAATGTTCCTTCTGGTGCTGGTACATGGCCCGCATTCTGGATGATGCCTCAATCGAGTGTGTATGGTAGCTGGCCTAAAAGTGGTGAAATAGACATTATGGAGCACATTGGTTCAAATCCACGTATGACTTCTCATGCCGTACATACCGCACTGAAAAATGGATCTATTGGTAATAATTGGTTTGCAAAGGTGTATCAAGACAGTATGGAAAATAAGTTCCATATCTACGGTATTGATTGGGATCCGGATCAAATACTATTCTACATTGACAATGTACTAACGGCAACCTTATACCGGAATTTCACCGACACTTCAACTGGTTGGCCTTTCAATCAGGATTTTTATGCAATCTTGAATTTAGCCGTTGGAGGAACTATGGGTGGCAATGTTGATGATAATATATTCAATTCACCCGTTGAAATGAAAGTTGATTACGTACATCTTTATCAGCTGAATACAGCCGTTGAACAAATAAAAGAAACGCAGTTGAATGTGTATCCGACCAAATTCACGAATGAAATTAAGATCAAAACAGAAATGCCAACTCCAATAAGTATTTATAATGCCATTGGGAATCTAATTTTAAAAATAATGATAAATGGAGAAGAAACAATCAATGCCACAAATATACCAAGTGGTATATATATTCTTAAGTCAAATCTAGAGTCAATTAAGCTAATCAAATAATTATCATCCTACTAGACTCAATTTTAGTTTCATACAAGTTGGTAAATAATTAGATTGTTTGACATACCAGTAAAGTATAAAATGTCACTCTCATTTTATGCAAATTTCAATAAGTCAACATATTATGGTATCTAATGATACTTGCTTGTTTTGAAGTGACAAATTTTTCAATTCCTCTTTTATAGCAAATTGCTCCATCCATTCAAAAGCTTATAACTTACAATTATAAATCTGTTATGACTGGGGTTTTAATATTTTCCTCTTATAAATACAATATTTCCAACGATTAATTCGAAAGTGTCAAAACGTCCAATGTCGTAATAAATCTATGATTTTATTTTTTTAATTTAACAAGATGAATTAGAAATCAGATGGATATTTGAACGAGTAATGTTATTATAACTTCTAGGTATTTATTTTCATCTAAATCTCTATTTTTCATATCAATCTGATGAAATAATTGTTCATAAGTCGAAAAACGATCAATAAAATTGGCTTGAAGTGCATGAAGAAATATGTTTTGCAGCATGAAATTATTTAAATGTCAGAAAATAAGGACTATAGAATAATTTTTGACGTAATTTTGTGTACTACATTTACAATTTAATCGAATTTTTGTGTACTATGAATTGAATTAATCTAAGTAATAAAATTCTATATTTGCAGTGTACTAAATCTAAAGAATCAACAATTCAAATAATTCTCAAAAACTAATCATTTTAAAACAATCAACATGAAGAAAATTACAAAAACAAATCTCCTGAAAGTTGTAAAAGTAAACTTGATAAATTCGTTAAAGTATTTGACTTTTATTGGCTTAGGAGTTATTTTAAGTTTATCGACATTATCGGCAGTGGATTACTGTAATAGCGAAGTTCATTCTACTCGGGTAGATTTTCAAACTGCGTATATTTCTTGCCAGTCATTAGGTGGTAATGTTTATGAATTTAAATTTGAAACTATAAATCCCGTTGTAAGTTGGAATGCCACAGGTTCTAATTTTTATTCAGAAGTAAATGGAATTGGGGGTACTCAAGTTTCAAATAATCTGGTGAAAAGTGCTGATAGCAAGACTTTAACCTGGACAGTATCATCTACCATAAAACCAAATATTTATGTTGGCGTTTTTTTTGTAACTTTTTCAGATGGAGAGCATCAATTCAATATTCCTACAGATGAAAATTTCGCAGCTGTTTGTCTCGTTGCTGGAATACCAACCCTCGCAGCTACAACAACAGTTTCTGCAATTACAACAAATACAGCTACTAGTGGCGGCAATGTTACTGTAGAAGGTAACAGTGCAGTTACCGCACGTGGAATTTGTTGGGGTACAACAACCGGACCAACTGTGGCTTTAGCTACAAAAACAGTTGATGGAGCAGGTGCTGGAATTTTTACAAGCAACATTACTGGACTTAGTTCGGGCGTTAAGTATTATGTTCGATCTTATGCTACTAATACAGAAGGTACTGCCTATGGAGCTGAAGTCAGTTTTACAACAACTGATACAGAAATCCCAACAGCATTTTCTGCAACCAAGGGTGCGGTCACTACTTCAAGTGTTGAATTATTACTAAATGCTACCGATAACTCAGGTGCAATTTCATATACAGTTTCTTATGGAGCTGGACCAACAGTAGTTACAACAACCGGAGTTTCAGGAAATCAAAAGTCGCTCGTTATTAGCGCATTGACATCTGCTACAAGTTATACATTCATCGTCACGGCCAAAGATGCAAGTGCAAATGAAGCTGCAAATAGTCCTATTTCAGTATTAGCAACCACAGGTTCAGAGCCTGTAGCGCCTACTCCAACGGTAGATGCTGCAAATGTTATTGGTATTTATAGTGATGCTTATACTTGTGTCGCAAATACTTTTCAGTGGTGGGCTGCTTCCTCTGGTAGTGATATAGTTACGAGTGGCAATAACTCTAAAAAAATAACTAGCAATAATTGCTTTGGTACTCAATTAGCTGTTTTGCAAGATGTATCTTTAATGACTAAATTACATGTTGATATTTATCCGACCACTGCAACCACAATGAGTATAGGTATAGTAGCACCTGCAGGAAAAGAAAGTAAATTGGCTCAAACTTTAATAGCCAACCAGTGGAACGGTTTTGACATTTCACTAGCAGCATTAAAAACAGCTAATGCAACAATAGATTTAACAAAAGTAACTCAAGTCGGCTTTTGGAGCGTAAATGGGACTTTTTATTTAGATAATATACTCTTCTATACAGGTACTTATAACTTTGCAACTTCAACTTCTGAAGTTACAGCTTCTAATGAAATTTCTTGTTATCCAAATCCTGTTATTGATAAACTGACTATAAAAGCTAATTCAGAAATCAGTCAGGTGGTTGTTAGTAACTTACTGGGTCAAAATGTAAAATCTATCACCGTCAATGGTCTTGATAAAACTTTTGATTTGAATACTGTTTCTCAAGGTAATTATTTTGTAACCGTGAAATTGGCCAATGGTCAACTTTCAACTCGAAAAATTGTAAAATTATAACAATCAACTCAAGTTCGCGAAGATACAATCTCCGCGAACTTATATTAAATACTAATCAATTTAAAAACAATAAATTTATGAAAAAAATTACCCAAAAACTAGTAATCCTTTCGGTATTGCTTTTAGGTTTTCAATCAAGTTTCGCTACTGCAATTTCTGCTTATTGCCAAACAACAGTAAAACATCTCAATGTAGCTGCAGAAACTGCGTCGGCAATTAAATTGACAATTTCTAAAATTGATGCAACTTCTATTTATGTTGAAATTGAGTCAGCAAATACAGATCCAGTAGATTTGCTCTTGGTAAACGGGACAACTGCTACTGTTTCAGCACCTGATGTATCAGTAGCAGGAAAAATCAAAACTACACTTACCTGGACTACTGCTCCTACAGATGTTAGTATGGAATTGGTTTGGAGTAAAGTATCAATGGCTGGAAACTGGATGCTAAATGCATTCACAGTTCCGTTTGATGCTAGTTGTACTGGTGGAATTTCTGATACTACCCTACCTATTATGGTTTCAGCCTCTTTAGTCGGATCGCCAACTTTTAATTCGGCGAACTTACTTGTTTCTGCAACAGATAATTTAACTTCTCCAGTAACTAGTTATGTTGCTAACGACGCTGTAAATGGCATTAGCAACAAAGTCATTACTGCTGACGCTACTGGAAATGTCACAGTTACTGGACTTAAAGGTTCTACTTCCTACAATTTAGTGATTACGGCCAAAGATGCTGCTGGAAACGTTTCTGCAAATTCTAAATCTGTAAGCTTCACTACAACAGTTGCTCCAACTCTTTCAACAATTAATTTTGAGACTGTAGGACAAGATTGGTCTTGGACTGTATTTAGCAACGGTCCAGGAGGTTCAGATGTTCCTGGGAATATAACTGCTCCTATTGCAAATCCAAGTGCAACTGGCATTAATACATCGGCAAGTTGTGCCAAGTTAATTGACGATGCTACAGCAGCTCCTTGGGGAGGTATGTGGTCTGATAATTTAGTTGATTTCACGTTTAGTGCCTCAAATTGTATTGTTAAGGTAATGGTTTATAAATCCGTAATTAGTAATTTTGATGTGAAATTTGAAGGTGCATCAGGCTTAAACTTCGAAAAACTTGTTCCAAATACAAAAATTAATCAATGGGAAGAATTAAGCTTTGATTTCTCTAACAAAATTGGTTCTACGGTTTCAAGATTAGTTATTATTCCCGATTTTCCATCAGCTCGTTCTGCAGGAAGCACCAATTATTTCGACAATGTTTCTTTCAGTGATGGAACAACAGCAGTAAAGTCTGTGTCTGCTGATGTTGATGCAATTTCTTGTTATCCAAATCCAACCAACAATCAAATTACTATTTCATCAAAATCAGAGATAAGTCAGGTGATTTTACGTAATTTATTAGGACAGTCTGTTAGAGTTGAGACTGTTAATAGTCATGAAAAGTATATTGATTTGAGTGATGTTTCATCTGGCAATTACTTAGTTACCGTAAAATTGGCCAATGGTCAACTTTCAACTCAAAAACTAGTTAAATTATAAATATTCCAAGTTTGTCTATAGCTAAATGGATATGGACAAGCTGTTTAATTTTATTAATCATTTAAAAATAAAAGTCATGAAAAAAGTTACACGTTTTTATTTTGTACTGGCAACAATGTTTGCTTTTGCAACTGTAGCCGTATCGGCTCAACCAGCAACTTCGGCTCCAACTCCTACAGTTGCAGCTACAAGTGTTATTTCAATTTTCAGTAATGCTTATACAAGTGTTGCAAACACAAATTTCTTTCCAAATTGGGGGCAAGTAACAACTTACAATCCTATTACTGTTGGAGCTACAGATAATGTGATTAAATACGCTAATATGAATTATCAGGGAATTCAATTTGGAAGCACTCAAGATGTTTCCAGTATGAAGTATTTACATATTGATGTGTGGTCAAACGATGTAAATGCAGGTACTTTCCCAATCACCTTAATTTGGGGTGCTGAAAAAACGATTACAAAAACAATTGCAACAAATGGAACTTGGACATCGCTTGATATTCCTCTTAGCGAATTTACAGGTGCAGTATTATCTACTGCCATACAGTTCAAATTTCAATCTAATGAGTGGTTTGTGTTAGGTGCTGCTGGTAGTACTTCAAAATACACAACGATTTATTTGGATAATATCTATTTTTGGACCGATGTAGTTCCATCACTTACTGTTTCGACTAATTTATTAACTGTAGCTCAACCTGCAAATAGTACTCAGACCTTTGATATCACTACAGCCAATAGTTGGACTGTTGCCAGCGACCAAACCTGGTTAACACCAAGTAGCACAAGTGGTACAGGTAATAAAACGATTACATTGACAGCTCAGGTAAACGCTACATATTTAACCAGAACGGCAAATGTTGCTGTTACAGGTAGCGGTGTAACCAAAACTGTTGTTGTAACACAGACTCAGTTAATACCAACAGCAGCACCAACTCCAATTGCTCCTGCGGCAAAAGTTAAATCTATATATAGCGATTCATATACTCCTGCAGTAACTGTTTCTGCTTTTGACAATTGGTGGAATATGGATTTTTCTGATTGTACATATTCAGCTGGGAACACTGGAAAAATAATGACAACAACTGCAAGTGGTAATTGTGGAAGTCCAACTTTCGCGGGTACTCCTTTGGATGTTACAAACATGACTCAAATACATGTAGATGTTTTCCCTGTATCAACAATTGATATAGGACTTAAACTTGTTACGGTTGCTCATGGAGAATCAGCAGGATGGGTTTCGTTGGGAACTCTTATTCCAAACCAATGGAATAGTGTAAATGTTCCTTTAAGTAGTTTTATTATGTCTGCAAAGACAGATGTCAAACAAGTTGGATTTGTAACTACAAATAGTTTTGGTACGTTCTACATCGATAATCTCTATTTCAACGATGGAACAACTGCGGTTAACAGTCTGTATGCCGACAAATCAATTTCAATTTATCCAACTTCTGTTTCTAATAATTTGAACATCAAATCTGAAACAGAAATGAGTCAAGTTATTGTTCGTAATTTACTAGGTCAAAATCTCAATACTTTTGCCGTTTCTGGACTCGAAAAATCAATTGACTTAAGCAAGTTATCTTCTGGAAATTATTTTGTTTCTGTAAAATTGGCTACTGGTTTGGTTTCTACGTATAAAGTAGTGAAACTATAATTTGAATTCAAGTCCGCAGAAATGAATCTTTCTGCGGACTTTCCTTCACTTGTTTAAAATACTCCTTTTTCGGGAGAATCTACAATTCCAACCATTCATTTTTATAATTCACGTCGTAATGAAAAAAATATTTATAGCTGCATACTTAGTTTTTATCTCCATTTTCGCATCGGCGCAGGACTATAAATTAATGTGGGAAGATAATTTCGATAATCCGGTTCTGAACCAAACACAGCATTGGAATGTGGAAGTGAACGGTGATGGTGGTGGAAACAATGAATTACAGTATTATCGTCGTGAGAATTTAACTATAGAGCAAGATGTAAGTGGTGTAAACTGTCTAGTAATTAGTGCCAAAAAAGAAAATTTTGGAGGAAAAGTAGCTACCTCCGGTCGATTAAGCACACGTACCAATGTTTCTTGTAAATACGGAAAAATTGAAGCGCGTATTAAGTTACCTCATACTGCCAATGGTCTGTGGCCTGCATTTTGGATGTTGGGCGATGATTTTTCAACTGTTGGTTGGCCACGTTGTGGCGAAATTGATATTTTGGAAATGGGTGCTGCTGCTGGAATATCACAGGCCAAGCAAGATAAGTTTATGGATGGCGCTTGTCACTGGGGCGAAGTGTGGACTTACAATTCCTATGATGCAACTGCATCTTACGGTGTTCAGGACGATTTTCATTTATATACCTTGATTTGGGATTCACTAGCAGTGAAAATGTACCTTGATTTAGATAAATATCCGACCGTTCTGCCTTATTATCAGCTCACTATTGCAGGAACCAATCAAATTGGCGATAAATCTTATTACTTTCATAAACCATTCAATATCTTGTTGAATTTGGCTGTAGGTGGTACTTTTACTGGAATTACAGGTAATTCAAATTTATCTAAAATTACTGCATTGCCTACAGATGGTACACCAGCTAAAATGTGGGTAGATTATGTTCGTATATACCAACAAGGCGGGAAAGGTGAAATTTTTAATGGCCCAAGTACTATTGTCGATACCGAATTGCCAACAGCATTTACCGCCACTAAAGGTGCTGTTACACCCAATAGTGTTGAGTTATTGATGAATGCTACCGATAATTCGGGCAATGTGATTTATTACGTAACTTACGGTACTTCCTCATTTTCCGTGAAAGGAACTTCAGGTGTTCAAACTTCCTATATTGTAAACGGTCTCAACTCTTCAACAAATTATAATTTCTCAGTTGTTGCCAAAGATTTAAATGGCAATGCAGCTGTGAATAACCCAATTACTATCTCAGCTACAACCGGAATTTCGTATAATGGTGTGTCTACAATAGATTATGAAACTGTAGGTAAGGATTGGACATGGACTTTGTTTGGGAATGGTGATAATGCAAGTTCACTTTATTCGGTTGCTGCAAATCCGAATTCTACTGGAATAAATTTGTCAGCCAATTGTGCCAAATATACTGTCAATACAGGAGCAATGTCATGGGCTGGACTTTATTCCGACAATATTGGTTCAATCACCTTTACAGCAGATAATTGCAAAGTGAAAGTGATGGTTTATAAAACTTTTATCAGCAATTTCGACTTGAAATTTGAAAACGGAGCAACTAATTTCGAAATTCTTGTACCTAATACTAAGATTAATCAATGGGAAGAGCTCAATTTTGACTTAACGAGTCACATTGGCCAGACCATCACCAGACTTACTCTTATTCCTGATTTTTCAACCGATCGGTCGGTTCAGCGGATCAGTTATTGGGATAATTTGTCCTTTAATAGTAACAAAACAAACGCAGTCATTAATCCAATTGATTCAAGTATTCAGCTATATCCAAATCCGTTTAATGACCGTATAAAAATCAAATCTGAGCATCAAATCAATCAAGTAATTATTCATGATTTGTTAGGCCAAAATATAAAAATCAACAATGTAAATAGTTTGGAAGCAAACATTGATTTGAGTGAACTAGCTGCTGGTAATTACTTTGCAACCATTAAACTGGTTGACGGTAGAATTTGCACAGAAAAAATCGTGAAATTATAACAGATTTTAATCCTGAGAAATCGGTGTGAAAATCAAATAATTTCATGACTGCTGAATGTAATACTATTGCAATTTTATAATTGAATTTCTATGAAAAATCGTATTCTATTGGTTTCCTTATTTGGAGATGTAAATACTGACCACAATTATCGGATTGGCAATATATATAAAGCGTTTGAAGGATTGGATAGATATATAATTACTGCCGATTTTAATCATGCAACCAAACAATACAAACCCAAAGATACAACCAGTTATATTCATTACTTACATGTTCCAGCTTATAGTAAAAACCTATCAATCCGTAGATTATATAGTCATGTAGTATTTGCAATCAAGCTGTTAAGTTATTTGAATTCATTGAGCACGCTGCCGCAACTCATTTATTGTGCCATGCCTGCTTCTCTCACAGCCTATTGCTGTGGCAGGTTTTGCAAAAGGAATAATATTAAGTTTGTAATTGACGTGATTGATTTGTGGCCTGATTCATTATTCCCAATATCACGAAAGTTTGAATTTATAAAACCATTCATTTATCCTTGGTCGTATATTACAAATAAAGCGTATTCAATGGCTGATTATATTTCGGCAGAGTCAAAAAAATACGCGCAAGTAGCTTTATCAAAGAGCAATACAAAGAAATGGTCGTACACATATCTTGGAGTAGATGTGGAAGAAATGAATAACTTGGTAGCATCCAGTAACGCAATTAATCGTTCGGATGACGGTCAAATTTGGATTTGTTATGGGGGAAGTTTGGGGAATAGCTATGATTTTGATTCCATTCTTAAGGCAATTAAATATATTGATTCAAAAGGAATTAAGTATAAATTTTTATTTGTGGCTGAAGGCGAATATGCCGATATGATTAATAGTTATATACTTGAGAATAAGCTTAATGCAGTGATAACGGGACGTATGCCTTACAATGACTACTTGAAATACCTTTCTTGCTGTGATATTGCAATAAATTCGTTCAAAAAAACGACTGAAGTAGTGTATAGCTACAAGTTTAACGATTATGTAGGTTTGAAATTATTTGTATTGAATAATTTGCAAGGTGAGACGGCAGAAATGGTGGATGATTATCAAATTGGTATAAACTTTAGAGAAAATAATTTATCCGAAATTTTATTTGATGTTTGTTCCAATTGGGAAAAATATAAACTTTGGAAAGAGAATTCAACGAATTTGATTAACGAAAAGTTGAATACAGCCATGATATACAATCAATTATCTTCTCATGTTCTATCGGAATTTAATTTATAAAAAGTCGTGTCATTTTTAAAAGACAGATACACCTAGCTATGTATACATCATTTTTGAAACGTTTTTTTGATTTCATATTTTCATTTTGTGGTTTAGTGTTGTTAAGTCCCATAATATTAATGGTTTCGTTATTGTTGGTTTTTGTAAACAAAGGTGCGGGAGTTTTTTTTTATCAGAATCGGCCCGGAAAAAATGAGGTTTTGTTCAAAGTGCTGAAATTTAAATCGATGACCGAAGAATGCGATAAAGAAGGAAATCTATTGCCAAACGCAGAAAGGTTGACAAACATTGGAAAATTTATGCGGTCAACATCTATAGACGAATTGCCCCAACTTTGGAACATTGTTCAAGGTGACATGTCGTTTATTGGTCCAAGACCATTGTTAAACAGGTATTTGCCTTATTATAATTCCACGGAAAGAAAAAGGCACTCTCTTAGACCCGGCATTACAGGATTGGCGCAGATAAATGGTAGAAATATAATTGATTGGGACACAAGATTAGCATTAGATGTGCAATATGTTGAAAGCATATCATTAAAAACGGACGTCAAAATTGTTTTCAAAACAATTCGAAATGTGGTCACAGCCAAAGATATTGTTGTTGATACAAATCAAGAGTTGAAGGATTTAGATATTGAAAGACAGATAACTAGCTAATTAAACATGATTGAAATTTTAGATTTAAGTAATACGTTGCATCAGCAAAGCTATAATAAATTACTTTGGAGCATAAGCAATAAACGACCGTATGATTCATTAGATTTCTTTATAAATTTTTCGAGTGGCTTAAATAATTTAATTTGCATTTGTTTCCATGAGTCTGATCAATTATTTCTTTTGCCTGGATATTTAAAACCCATCCACGGATACAACGGATTTGTTGATTTTATATCGCCTTACGGTTATTCGGGGCCAATAATTTCGAAGGATGTTGATGATGTTTTTATAATCAATGCATGGAACGAAGTTGAAAAGTATTTCAAGACCATTAATGCAGTTACTTGCTTCCTTAGACTGTCCTTAGATGCTAATTTAATTGGATTCAAAGGTGAAATCCAACCTACAATGAAGAATATTAAGGGCCAGATTTTACCTGAAGAAACGCAATGGGTTAGTTTTGATCATAAAGTACGTAAAAACGTCAACAAAGCCTTAAGAGAAGGCCTAATAATAAAAATATGCTTTGGTAATGAAATGACAGATAGCGATTTGTCAGATTTCCACTTAGTATATTTGGACACAATGGTTAGAAATAATGCTCAAAATAATTTCTATTATTCTTTGGAAGCTTTTAAAAATTTTACGGCTGGAAGTGGCAATCTTTGTTTGTTCTCACTTATTTACGACAACAATAGGGTAGTTTCGGTTGAAATGGTTTTGGTCGCGGATGAAACAATTTATTCATTTTTAGGTGGCACTTTAAGCGATTCGTTTGATAAACGACCCAATGACCTCCTGAAATTCGGATTGATAAATTGGGCACGAAATCATGGAATTAAGTATTTTGTTCTAGGTGGTGGTTACGGGAGTGAGGATGGGATATTTAAATATAAGAAAGCTTTTTTTCCAAACGATGTAGTTGAGTATAATACAGGTAGATGGATAATTTCAGAACAGTCATATTCTGACATTTCACATGATGCCAAAAATAAATACAATGCAAATAATCATTTTTCGGAAGAATTCGAGAGTAAAGATTATTTCCCAGTTTACAGGAAATATATAAATTAACAATAGTAAGATGGTTGAAAGTATTAGTATTATTACGATAAATATGAACAATGAACACGGGCTTAAAAAAACGCTTGAGTCTATTGATAACCAGACCTATAAAAATATCGAATTGATTATAATCGATGGCAATTCAACCGATAATAGTTTGAACGTAATTACTAGCTTCAATTCTTTAATATCAAAAGCAGTTGTCGAAAAAGATCAAGGTTTGTATGATGCCATGAATAAAGGCATAGATTGCGCAACATCTGATTTTGCTATGTTTTTGAACTCAGGTGATGTGTTCAGCAAAACAGACTCTTTAGAAATATTGACATCGAAAATTGAGGATAAAAACAAATTGTATTTTGGGAGAGCTAAAAATGTTTACAATAATTCGACTATATATTATTTGCCAAGTTTTAAAATCTCAGAAAGTAATTATAAAGTTTGGTTACAGAGTATTAGCCCTAACCACCAAGCAATACTATTTCCAAAATCTTTTTATAAAACGAATTATTACAATTTAAAATATAAGATTGCTGCTGACATAGATTTTAAATTAAGAGCATTAAATCAGTTGGATGCTGTATTTGTTGATACATTAGTTATCGATTTTGAATTAGGAGGTATTTCCACTGTACCAAGATCTCTGAAATTAATCAATCAAATTAACAAAGAAGGTTTTGACATTCTGAAAAATAATCATAGAAGTGTAAATTTTATAAGCACTTTAAAAATTATAGGCAATCAGTATTTTAAGTTTTTGATGTTTAAATTCTTTGGAGAAAAAAGATACTTTAATCTAATAAGGAAAATGCTTAATTAGTATTGCGCAGATAAAAATTTTCTGAGGTACATTACAAAGAAAAAAAATGTTGCAAAGTAAGAATAATCATTATTAAGGCACATTTCAGAATACATATTTCCTTACATGACGAGAGGAACTGTTTAAATAAAAGATAATAGAATGAACGAAAATATAAGTATACGAAGAGTTCAAACAAAAGCCGATATGGATGTTTGTTTGGATATAAATTCAGCCACCTTTGAGCCTAAATACCTCACGTTTTCTAAATATGGTGCTAGTGGTGTAAAGGAAATGCTTGGACAAGAGGTTTATAATCCGTTCAGTATATATAATTTTTTGGTGGCTAAATATGATGATGTAATTCTGGGTTTTGCCGAGTTGAGAGAGGAATTTCCGATAGCAAATCTCAATTGGTTGGCATTGGATCCAATGCAAAAAGGGAAAAATATTGGTCGGGTTTTTATGCAGCATATCATTGATTCAAAAAGAGATGGCGGCTTCAAAATTCTGCAATTACATGTTTATAAAAGTAACATTAGAGCCAGAAACTGGATGGCAAACTATCCATATAAATATACCGAAGAAAGAAAAGTTTGTCGCCTACTGACCAATCAAAAAGTAAATGAACAGTCATTTAAAATAGTAAATTACCATCAGTATGTATCTGACAAAGATCAATTTGGTTTTGTATACATAAGGGTGTTATTTCAAAATAAAATAGTTGACATTGCATGCATTAACAACAATCTTTTTTTGCCTACTGGCGATGAGTGTTTGTTAAATATCGGACTCTGTCTAATTCATGAACTTGGACTTAAAGATTTGTACTTTTTTTGCGAAAAGGACAGAGAAGTGGTTTTAAATTACGAGGTGATTGATGAAATTTATTCATTGGTTATGAATTTGTAATTACTCAAATCGTTTTTTTTATCATTATTTTACTTAAGAATTTTTCAATAATGAAGTTATGAGAAATAAAATATGGCTTTCATTGGCACAAATGGGCGGAATGGAACAATTCTATATAAAAGAAGCCTTCGATACTAATTGGGTTGTGCCTTTAGGACCTAATGTAGATGCCTTCGAAAAGGATTTAGAACATTATATTAATGAAGACAAGAAAGTTGTTGCCTTGAACTCTGGTACTGCTGCAATTCATTTGGCATTAATACAAATGGGTGTAGGTATTGGCGATGAAGTTATTTGTCAATCATTTACATTTACAGCTACAGCAAATCCAATTGTATATTTGGGTGCAACCCCTATTTTTGTTGATAGTGAGGCAGATACGTGGAATATTGATCCAAACTTGCTTGAACAGGTTATAGTAGATAGAATTAAGCACACAGGTAAGAAACCAAAAGCAATTATTACCGTACATTTATATGGGATGCCCGCTAAAATGCTCGAGATATTGGAGATTGCCTCACGTTACCAAATACCTGTCTTTGAGGATGCTGCTGAAGCTTTGGGCTCTGAGTATAACGGAAAAAAATGCGGTATTTTTGGTGATTTTGCATGTTTTTCATTCAATGGAAATAAAATCATAACCACCTCGGGTGGTGGTGCATTAATTTGTAATACGAAGCAACAGGCAGAGAAAACCTTGTTTTATGCCACTCAGGCAAGAGAAATTGCGCCTTATTATCAACACATAGAAATAGGATACAATTACCGGTTGAGTAATATTTGTGCAGGTATAGGTCGCGGTCAAATGATGATTTTGCAAGACCACATCGATGGTCGGAGGGCTAATAATCAGTATTATCGAAGTAAATTAAGTGGCATAAAAGGTCTTTCTTTTCATACCGAACCCGATGAAATGTATCGCTCAAACTATTGGTTAACAGCTATTTTAATTGATCCGAGTCAAACAGGTGGAAAAACAAATGAAGATTTATTTAACGTCTTGAAAGCTGAGGATATTGAATCGAGACTCTTATGGAAACCTATGCATTTACAGCCTGTATTTGCCAATTGTCCGTATTATGGGAATGGAGTTTCCAAAAAAATCTTTTCAAATGGACTTTGTATTCCCTCAAGTTCCATTTTGACTAATGAAGACTTGGATAGAGTAATTAGTACAATACAATGTTTTTTTAGTAGTTAACTTAGCTTTAAAACCATGGTAACAGGTAACTCCTGCTTATCAAATTTATAAACCTCATTTACGTAAAAATTTGAAGAAATAATACCGCAATGAGTTTAAAAAAAGTGATTTAAAGCTGAAAGCAATGATACATAAAAAAGAAATTTGGGATACATTTTATTTAATAGCTTTACAAGGCTTTACTTATTTAGCACCACTTATTGTGTTTCCATATTTAATGATAACCCTGGGTGCTGAGAAATTTGGTTATATAGGGTTTTCATTGGCAATTACTCAATATTTAATGCTTATTGTTAATTTCGGGTTTCATTTAAGTGCTACAAAACGAGTGGCTCTATGTAAAAATAATCAAACAGAGTTGAACAAAGTGTTTTCAGCAACTTTACTTGCAAAATTGGGATTGCTAGGTATCTGTTTTTTAATTTTACTGATATTTGCATTTGCAATACCTCGTTTTTCAATATATTCTAAAACCTTACTTGTATTATTTTCAATGGTAGTTGCAGACACTTTTTCGTTTGTTTGGCTATTTCAAGGAATAGGAAAAATTAAAGTAATTTCGATTATTAATATTATCTCAAAACTATTGATATTGCCTTTGACTTTTATATTTGTTAATAAACCGGATGATTATCTTATTGCAGCATTTATACAATCAATGGTTTATTTGTTTAGTAGTGCGATGGCATTTTATTTAATTATAAGAAACAAGTATATTACAAATTGGATAAAAACGACCAAAGAAAAAATACTTTTAGAGCTGAAATTAAGTTATCCGATTTTTCTTGCAAGTATAGCTACAAGTCTTTATACAGCGATGTTTGTAATTATTTTAGGCTATTTTTCTTCACCTTCAGAAGTTGGAAAGTATTCGGCAGCTGATAGAATTATGCGTGCTATTGCATATTTAGTTTTCGTTCCTATTTCACAATCTTTTTATCCTAAAATTAGTGCCATGTCGATAGAAAGCAAAAAGGAAGCAAAAGCAATAGTTGTAAGATTGGCTGTTTTTGTTGGTTTAGTTATGATTCTTGTTTCCATTACTATGTTTTTCTTCTCAAAATACTTAGTAAGCTTTTTAGGCAAAGATTATCAAGGAACTACTGAATTGTTCAAAATAATGGCATTAATACCATTTTTTATTGGTGTAGGTGGAGTTTGTGGACAACTCGGTTTATTAGCTATGGGTGATGAGCGCGATAAAAAAATATATCAAAGAGTGTATTTTGCAGCGGGTGGTGTAGCTATAATATCAATCGTATTATTAATCCCACAATATCATTCGATTGGTGTTGCAATAGCGATATTTTTGACTGAGTTAGTCGTTTTTGTGGGTATGGCCTGGAGATTTAAACGCTTGGTAAATAGAGATATAATTAAATGAATTTGTTGTTGAAATTCATTCGTAATAACTCAATAATGGATTCACATTCTACTGTTTTGAACAGTGTTAATTTATAAATATGATAACTATGATAGATATATTGCTCTCGACATACAACAGTGAGAAATATCTCATGCAACAGGTACAATCGTATTTTAATCAAACGTATTCTAACTGGAGATTGATAATAAGAGATGATGGGTCTACTGATGACACGCTAAAAGTCTCAAATAAATTGGCTGAGACTTATCCAGAAAAAATCATTATTTATAGTGGAGAGAATATTGGAACTATAAAATCATTTGAATGGTTACTTGAAAAATCGGATGCTGATTATATTATGCTCAGTGATCATGATGATGTGTGGATGGACAATAAAATAGAGGATACTCTTTTGAAGATGAGTGATATGGAAATTAAATTTCCTGAAAAACCATTACTAGTTTTTACAGATTTAAAAGTTGTAGATGAAGATTTAGATTTGGTTAATGATTCGTTTTGGAAGTATTCTCGACTGGATGTTAAACTGGCGTCTGATTTCAATTATCTTGGAGTTTGTAATTGCATAAATGCATGTACAATTATGATAAATAAAAATGCCAAAGAAATATGTTTACCCTTTTCAGATAATGCAAAAATGCACGATGCGTGGATTGCTTTGAAAATTTGTAAATATGGGGAAATTGGTTATGTTGAAAAAGCAACAATTCTTTACAGACAGCATTCGAAAAATCTGTTTGGTGCTAATAAAGAGGAGATTAAGACAACAACAAGTTATTTGACTTCGAGAGTTAAATCGCTAACCCAAGTTATAAATGGTAACAGAAAGCAGTTTGAACTTTTGAAAGAATTAGATTATGGAAATGTATTTAAGTATCTGGTATATAAATCACTTTATTTCTTTAAAGTAAGATATAAATGATTTTTATACTTCCAATTTATATTAGTCGTTTTGGACTGCGGTATAAAATGGATGTTAACTGAATGTCCAAAAACAAATATGAACCGAATCCAACTTCTACAAATGTAATAACATTCAATTCATTCATAGAAAATTGTTTGCAATGTCGAACAAAATTATTAATCATTGGACGTAAAGTTCACTTAGAACTTAAAACTCTTTCGTTGAGGAAAAATATTTTAAAATATGAATCTAGTATTTTATGCATTATTTTTTATTTTACTAATGACATACTTTTTCTTGGGCTCAAGAAACAATTCATTAGTCAATCTAATAAGTACTTTATTGGGAGCACTAGTGATTTATCTGTTTTTGTTTAACGTTACATATAATTCCGACTGGGACAATTATGAATCTGTGTTTTATGGTACATCCGACGTGAATGATTTTTTGTTTAAATACTTGTCTAATGTATTTTATTTGAATGGATTAGATTATTCAAATCTCTACCAATTACACATTGTTTTAATGGGTTTAGGATTTATATATTTTGCAAGTCGATTCAATTATTCGGGGGTATTTGGTATTATTTCTATCTACTTAATGTTCCAAATTATACCGCTTTCAAATCAAATTAGATACTATGTTGCATTTGCATTTTTCTTAATTGCAGTATATAATTTTATTATTAAAAAAAACTATTTTGTATTTGCCATATTTGCCGTATTTTCATATTTATCACATTCTGGAATTCTATCAATGTATCCTTTTATATATTTCTTTTATGTGATAAACAGTGAAAAATTTCCCAAAAAAATGATAATATTTAGTTTGTTTGCGGGATTGTTTTTGTACTATTTATCTCATATTAATTTTATTTTCTCGAATAATTTAGATAATTATCTTAAAAACGATGTATCTTCTTTGTTAGGAGGCATTTACAATATTATCATATGGGTTTTGTGGCTGCTATTTATTTATTTCAACCACAAAAGACTTAAAAAATCAAATTCGGTGGCATTAGAATCTGATGTTAAGTACCAATTTTTATATAAGCTCTCTTATTACTCTGTTATTTTTATTCCTATTGGATTAATTATTCAGGCTTTTGCACAGAGATATGTTTTGGCATCGATAATCATTTGGCTTTGTTATGTTTTTTATTCTATAAAATACGAAGTTGAATTTATTCAACAAAAGCGATTTATTACCAGATTTCTATTTCTTTTTATAGCTTCATTATTATATATTTTTATTTTGCCATCATTTGTTTTTGGAACATCTTCAACAGTTA